>BNJV01002943.1_pt1 | contig 236994 bp, 284 predicted proteins | sample 8540591 | NCBI WGS metagenome assembly BNJV01 (sample SAMD00202457, study PRJDB9452) | human saliva metagenome | host: Homo sapiens | reverse complement strand
ACAGACAAGACCTGCACGGCGCAAGACATCCACAACTGTCAAGGCCTCGATTTCTTCAAAGCCAGGGAGCTAGTAGTAAAGCTGCTTTTTCATGAAAATATCCTTTCTGATATGAGCCAATCACAAAAATCACATCTGATTTGTGAGTCAAAAACTTGCTTTTATCTTTTATTTTAATTTCTTCAGTACGACTTTTTACGGACAGCAGGAATTCGCTCCTTTTTTTCATCCGTCAGGCTGTTCTGATAGGAGACGGACAGCAGGAGACCAACACCGATAAGATTACTGATGATAGAAGATCCGCCCCTGTGAGATAAAGGGCAGCGGAATCCCTGTCAGAGGCAGAATTCTGTCACCGCTCCAATATTTTTCAAAAGATATGGAAGAGCAGCATCATGATAAAGCCAGTTGAGATATAGGTATAAAACTGGTTGTTGGATTTAATCGTAATCTTGAGCATGCGATAAATCAACAGTAAATAGAGCATGATAACCAAGGTTGAACCCAGAAAGCCAAAAATCTTCCGCAATGACGGTGAAAAATCATATCACTTTCCCGAACAGGCACCAAGAGATTCGAAACATTAAAGTCTTTGACCAGTCAGACCGCCGCTTCCGACAGCGATTTGTCCCTGTGCTTGCTGGAAGGTGGTCGTCTGAGCGTAGTCAAAGGGATGAAGCCAAGCCAAAAATCCGATTGATTTGGTAGGTTGGCATGCCCTAGATTATGCAGAAAAGCACGGCCGCCATCGGAAATAAAGATAAAGAGAAATCCTCCCAACAGCAGGACTCCCGTCAGAAAAGACCGGCAGAATAATCTTCCAAGAAACACCTGACAGTAGAATGATGCCACCGTATATAGCAACAAAAACCAGAGCTGTTCCCAAATCACTCTGAAGAGTTAACAGAACCAGAACAGGCACTGTGTAGAGCCCAAGCTTCAGAATCAGAAAAAAGTCTAAAGCCAAGGTTCGCTCATCCTGCTTGTGTTGCTGGAGAAAAGTGGACCACCAGCCGCGACAGCATGAGAATATATGAAATCTTCATAAACTCTGAGGGCTGAAAGAGGGTCACACCATGAATAGCAATCCAGTTTTTGGCACCAGTGGAGGCTACCAGAGATTCACTGTAAAAAATCAGAGGCAAGACCATGAGGCCAAGACCAAAAACATAGAGATAAGGTGTAATTTTCCAGAGAAACTTGGTATTAAAGAACATGAGGATAAAGCTGAGCAGGAAGCCTACCGCAATCCAGGCGATCTGCTGACCAACCATGGGCCAGGCATTATAAGGATAATCATGACTAACAGCAATGTATATAGCTACAACACCGATTGAAAGCAGCATCAAAACTGGGCAAAAATTAAACTATAATCAATCCGGGACTCAAACGTCCGTCTTTGATAAGGCATAGTCCCTCCTTTTTAGAAAAAATACTGGATAATCAAGCTAGAAACAGCGACGCAAAACCAAGCGAAGGCACCAGTCAGCAAAGGCGCTGCTCCTGCTTGCTTAAACTGCTTAAAGGAGACCTTTGCGCCAATAGCTGCCAAGGCCATAGCCATCAGCCACTGAGAAATGAATTTTGTATAGGGGATAACAGCAGCCGGAAGAAATCCCAGACTGCTGATAAGTGAAGCTAGGACAAACCAAGCTATAAACCAAGGAAAAAAATCTGTTTCAAGTTTGTCTTTTTGCGACGACTGCTTAGACTTGATATAGCGATAAGCTGCGAAGATTAAGCAAGCCGGTACAATCATCAGGGCCCGACTAAGCTTGACAATGGTCGCCAAGTCTCCAGCTGACGGGCTAAATGTATAACCTGCCGCCACTACTGACGAAGTATCATTGATGGCTGTTCCAGCCCAAGTCCCGAAAAATGCATCCGACATCTGCAGCAAATGCCCTAAAAAAAGGGAAAAATGAATACTGCTAAAAATATTGAAAAAGAAAAATAGTGGAGATAGACAGAGCGATTTCCTCTTCATCAGCTTCCAAGATTGGTGAAGCAGCCGCTATGGCAGAACCACCGCAGATGGCTGTTCCAAAAACCAATTAAAAATAGTCAAGACACGATTCATCTTAAAGAAACGGCCAGCCAGATAGGCCGCCAGAAAGGCTATCAGAATCGTAATAAGACTGATACGAAGAGAAGAAATCCCTGTCTCAGAAACCTGACCAATGGACATGGAAAATCCCAAAAAGATGATGGAATACTGCAGCAATTTCTTCCCTGAATAGCTGAGTCCTTCCTGAAAAAAAGCAGCCGGCAGCTTCATGCTGTTGTTCAAAAACAATCCCAAAGATAATAGCCAAAAACACTAGAGCCTATCAAGGGAAAGCAAACCGCCTAAAAAGATAGAAACAGCTGCTATGCCAAAGGATAACAGAATTCCTGGTAAATATTTTTTTCACGAGCACTCCTTCTTTCTTATGCCTCTCATTATAACAAATTCTTTCCCAAAAAAATCTGAATGGAACTAAAAAAATCAGCCAATAAAAACTCAGCTGATTTCAGATAGTTTTCAGTCAAAAAAATTCTTGTAATTCCTGCATAATGGCTGCCTCTGGTAGGATATCTAAAGAAGCCAATTGTGATAGATGATGCTGAATCTGCTTTCCATAGCGTTTACTAGAAATGCGATTGTCCAAAAAGAATAACAGCTGATTTCTGATGCTCATTGCGCCGAGTCCGGCCAATAGCCTGCTTTAAGCCGTAAGATGGCAAGAGGCAGTTGATAATCATAAAAAGGCATTCTTACCTTCTGCTTTCAGGCGGCTGTTAATCTTCTGCACAAAAGAAATCCTTGGGATTGTCAAATGGAATCCGAGTAATCAGCTGAATAATCTGGTCTTGCTCAGCAAAAATCCGCCCCCTCCCAGAAGCTGCCAGAGCCCTAACAGAATACTTGCTTCTCCTCTATCGAAACGCCGCTTGATATTACCAGCATCTCCATTTTTTTATATTGGGCTAAATGCGGCAGAGCCAGCAAGTCCGAAACAGCCAAAAAGCAAGTCTTTAGAGGTGAAGAAGACGACGATAGGCAGACCAAGTTCTGCCACTTTCTGCAGGCAAGCAACAATCTCTTGCGCAAAATCCTCAGTTGACAAATCCACTACTGCTGGAAAACTTTCATCTAAAAAGAGCTTCTGCAGTGGCTTCTTCTTGCTCTTCAGCTTGTAAAAGTGATAACTTTCAAAGCCTAGCAACTGCGCCAGATTGACATTAGAGCTGATTTCCAGAGTTGACGAAACCAAGATAACCTTGGCCCTTTCAGGCAAAAAGTCTGTAAAATGCAGCAATTCTGAACGGCCAGCATGCAGAGTCATCAAGCGATGGTCTGCCAAATCTTCATCAACCAACCAATAATACTGGTATTTGCCACTGAATAAGTGCTGCAGCTCAGGCAGTGCACTAGTCTTTAACTCAGACACATCCTGAAACAGCCGGACAATCTTTTCCCGACTTAGCTCAGACGTTTTCTTGCGATGCTTCTCTGCGGCATCAGCCAGCTCAAACTGAATGCTTTGCAAAAGCCGTTGCTGCAGAAGTTCCCCTTCTTCTTGAAGGAGATGATTTATCTGCTGCAGCGTTTTAGTCAGATTTATACTGGCTTGAGAGAAACTTTCCAAGGCAAAAAACATCTTCTGAGCTTCATCAACTACCAGAATACGATTGTCCAGCAAAGACTGGTCATCCTCTAAACGCGTCAGTAGATAAGCATGATTGGTAATCACGACTCGACTGGTAGCTGACTTGACCTGTCCCAACCGCCAAAAAAATCTTCCTCATAAAAAAGAGAATGTTTGCTTAGCTTGCCATCATGACGGATTTCATTGAAGTAGCTTGAGAAGCGATGAGCTTGCCCAATTTCGTTCAAATCACCTGTTTTAGTTTCTGCCAGCCAAACCAAGAGTTGTAGCTTGCAGCGATTCACCAGACGGTTGTCATATTCCCTATCCAATGTCTGATAGAAATGGTCCAGTTTGAGATAATTCTCCGGACTCTTGAGACTGTGAAAGGAAATACCAAATACTTCCTCCAACAATCGCCCTTCCTTTTGCAGCAGCTGGTCCTGCAGGATCTTAGTCGGAACCGTCACTAGTACTTTTTCCCGGCCTCTAGATAGAATGGGCAGCAAGTAGCCAAAGGTCTTACCTAAGCCTGTCTGGGCTTCTAAAAAACTAGGCTCCTGCTGGTCTAGAGCTTCCTCCATAAAGCGAGCAAACTTGAGCTGTTCTGGCCGCTCTTCTAAGCCCAGCAGGTATAGATTGGTCAGGAAATCCTGCGACAGTTTCTTTTCCGAAGTCAGCTTTTGGGGACGTCGCAGGAAAATACCATGGCAGGATTGCAGTTCCTTATCTTGCTGATCCGGCATTGTCTGATAAACTTCCTCGATAGCCAGACGCGACTCATAGATAATGCTATCCGCCAAAGTTAGCATTTTCTCAACCAAGGCCTTGGGCAGGCTCTTGATTTTGTCTTGTATTTTTAAAAATAGCTGAGCCGTTGCTTGAGCATCTGCCAGAGCAGTATGGGCGTTTTCCAAAGAAATATCCAGTAAATTACAGAGATTGCCCAAGGAATATTTATCAAAGGTCGGGTAGAAGACCTGAGCCAACTCTACCGTGTCCACACGTGGTGTCAGCAAGTCAAACCCTTCCCAGAAAAAGGGCCTCTGCTAGTAGATTAGCGTCAAACTTGACATTATGAGCGACAAAAAAATCGCATCCTGAATCAACTCATATACCTCAGCTGCTACCTGAGAAAACTCCGGTGCTCGGCCAAGCCGCTCATCATCCAAACCTGTCAGCTCTTTGATATGCTCATCCAGTTCCTCATGAGGATTGACATCTGTTTCATAAGTCTTGGTAATGATTCCATTCTCAATCAGAACAATGCCAATCTGGATAATCTTTGCACTACTGCCCGTTCCTGTAGCCTCCAAGTCCACAACGGCATACTTATAATCATTTTGTGTCATACTGCTATGATTATATCATAAAAGCCATTCTGAGACATCTGAAAATTTTCAGCCATAGTCTATGAAGCAATTCTGTGCAAAAAATTCTCTTTTCTGTTACACTCAATAGCAGAATACATTTTCCGAGGAAATCAAATGAAGATTCATAAAATTACCAACCTTGTAGCTTTTGAAAACACCTATATCTTAGAGAACGATCAGGGTCTCCTAGTCGTCGATCCTGGCAGTGACTGGAAAAAGATTGAGCGCAAGCTGGAGGAACTAGCCAAGCCTGTGATTGCTATACTCTTGACCCATACCCATTATGACCACATTATGAGTTTAGAAAAGGTCCGGGAGCACTATGCTGCCCCACCTGTCTATGTGGCTGAGAGTGAAAGCAGCTGGCTCTACACACCGACAGATAACCTATCTGGTCTGGCGCGCCATGCTGATCTGGATGATATTATCTGTCGACCAGCAGAAGAGTTTTTCTCCTACGAAACAGACTATGATATTGGAGGCTTTCACTTCTATGTGCTTGCAACACCTGGCCACTCCATCGGAGGTGTCTCTCTAGTCTTTCCTAATGACTGCCTTGTTTTGACGGGCGATGCCCTCTTTCGAGAAAGCATCGGACGAACGGATCTGCCGACAGGAAACATGGAGCAATTGCTGACATCCATTCGCGAGAAACTTCTGGTATTACCTAAAGACTATGCTGTTTATCCTGGTCATGGTCATGATACCACTATTTCACATGAAAAAAATCTTTAACCCATTTTTTTAGCTCAGTAGCCATTTAAGCAATTACCTATAACAAAAACAGAGTTTGAAATTCTTCAAACTCTGTTTTTTATGATTTGTTAAATCTTCAAGAAGCGTCTCATAGAGATGATAGATCCCAATGATCCGATAAGAATTCCCAACACAAAGAGTGCTGCTATCATAATCGGACTAAAAGAGTTTTGGATCAATCATAGAAAGTCCTTGACCTACTAAGCTCTTATTCATAGTCTGGTAGGCTATACCATATGTCAAAATACACTACAAGTGACGGAACTGTTGCTCCTAGCAAGCCAATCCATGCTCCTTCAAACAGGAATGGTCCGCGGATATAGCTATTCTTAGCACCAACCAAGCGCATGATTTGAATCTCGCGACTTCGGGAAATAATGGTAATCCGGATAGTATTGGAAATGAGAAGGATAGCAATGAAAATCAGAAGCGCTGTCCCAATCAATCCCCATGTTTGGATGAAATTAGAAAACGCAAAGAGATTTTTGGTATTGGTACCACCATTTTGAACCTCTGATACACCATCAATCTTACGAGCATCTTTTGTAACAGATTCTACATACTTAGGTGCCTTGGTCTCAACAATATAAGCATCGTAAAGAGGATTATTTTTCTTCATCAAAAAAACATCCCACTCACTACCCATGGTCTCTGTTAGCTTATTATACTGCTCTTGCTTGCTAGAAAAAGTAACCTTCTCTACATTTTTCATAGAAGTCAGAGCATCGTAGACCTTGTGGTAGTCCTCATTCTGAACTGTTTGACCTTCTTTTACAATCGTTTCGCTATTATCGAAAACATCCTTACGCATGTATACCATGACGCGGACATTATTGGAAATATCATTTGCCAACTTGGCTGTATTTAAAATTACTGAAGCAAAAAAACAGCTACTAAACTCAAGGTAATCATAACCGAGCTGACAGCCGCTACAGTCATCCAACCATTCCGCGTAAGACTCTTAAGCGACTCAATCAAATGACGAAAAAATCTTCTAATCATCGTATCCGTATTCTCCTTCCGCTTCATCACGTACCACACGGCCATTTTCAATAGCAATAACGCGGTGACGCAGAGTATTTACAATCTGGCTGTTGTGGGTTGCCATCAGGACAGTTGTTCCCTGAAGGTTAATCCGCTCCAGCAGGTTCATAATCTCCCAAGAATTATCTGGGTCCAGGTTTCCTGTCGGCTCATCCGCAATCAGGACTTTTGGGTTGTTGGCAATCGCACGCGCAATGGCAATCCGCTGCTGCTCACCACCGGAAAGCTCATTAGGGAATGAGCGGACCTTGTGCTTCAGACCAACCAGATCCAGCACTTCCATAACCCGCTTTTTAATATTGCGGCGGCGCTCACCGATAACTTCCATGGCGTAGGCAATATTCTCATACACCGTCTTTTTAGGAAGAAGTTTATAGTCCTGGAAGACTACTCCGACCTGACGGCGCAACATTGGAACATCACGCTTCTTAATCTTAGCTAAGTCAAAAATCAGCTACTTTCAGACTTCCCTTTATCCAGCTTTTATCTCCCGGTAAAGCAAACGAATAAAGGTTGACTTTCCTGCACCTGAAGGACCTACAATATAGGCAAACTCCCCAGGTTCTACATTAATAGACACACTACGTAAGGCAGTGGTCCCGTTGCCATACTTCTTGACAACATCTTTCATTTCAATTATTGACATCTATTGAAATTTCCTTTCAATCTAATTCTAATCTCTTGCATTTCCTAGTTCAAACGCCATTTCAAATAAGCGTCGATGAAACCATCCAAATCTCCATCCATCACCTTGTCCACCTGAGCTACTTCGTAACTAGTTCGATGGTCTTTTGACCATGGTATAAGGTGTAAAGACATAGGAGCGGATTTGGCTGCCCCAGGAAATCTCCTTCTTATCTCCCTTGAGTGAATCGACTTCGGCTGCTTGTTTCTCTTGCTCTAGCTGATAAAGCTTAGCCTGCAGCATCTTCATCGCCCGATCACGATTTCCATACTGGGTCCGGTCAACGGTAGACTGCACCACGATTCCCGTAGGAATATGGGTCAGTCGCACACCAGTAGAAACTTTATTGACGTTCTGCCCGCCGGCTCCTCCCGAGCGGAAAGTGTCCATCTTAATATCGTCATCGCGAATTTCCACCTCAATGGTGTCATCCAGCTCTGGCATGACCTCTACTGAGGTGAAGGAAGTATGGCGACGCTTGGCTGAGTCAAATGGCGAAATCCGAACCAAACGGTGGACTCCCATTTCTGACTTGAGCAGACCATAAGCGTGCGGCCCTTCAAATGAAAGGGTCACCGACTTAATGCCTGCTTCATCTCCCGCTTGATAGTCCAAGACCTCTACTTTGAAGCCCTTGGCGTTGCCAAAGCGTGTATACATACGCAGTAGCATATCTCCCCAATCCTGGGCCTCTGTACCACCAGACCCCGGATGAATTTCAAGGATAGCATTGTTATTGTCGTAAGGCTCAGATAGGAGCAGGGTCATTTCATAGCTGGTCATCATTTTCTCGAGTTCGGCCAGCTTTTCCTCCAACTCATCCTGAACCGACTCATCCTCGGCCAGGAAATCAAGCAAAATTTCCGATTCATCAAAAAAAGCTCAGTCATCTGATGGAAATTTTCATAGGTTTGCTTGAGTTCATTCAGCTCTTGAGATGTCTTCTGGGCTGCAATGTTGTCATCCCAAAAGTCGGGTTCTGTCATCTTATTTTCTAAGATGGCAATTTCTTCTTCCAGACCTTCTAAGTCAAAGAGACCCCCTGAAAGAAGCTAATTTTTCACGATTTGCGTCAATCTTTTGACGAATTTCTGAAATGTCCATAAATACCTCTTTTCACATATCGTTTAATTATAACATAAATTAAACAGTTTGCCTAATCTCACATTCAGCAGCTTACATTTTATCGGATTTTCCCTAGCTAGGCAAGACAAGCGACTCCTTGTCACCTAATTGTTAGAAAAGTAATATAATGACATGGGGTTGGAAGAATTATTTCAAGACTTCCTAGACTTCGTCTATGAATAAACGAAATACATGGTTACGATAATTTATGAGGTATTCAGATAAAAGGGAGACTCTCCATGGGTGCTTAAGCATTTCCAAGTTTTGAAAAATATGCTAGACTAAAACCATGACAAGAATCGGATTTATGAGCGACCTCCATCTGGACTCCAATCAGTTTGGAGATTTTGAGCGGCAAGTTCTTTGCCAGCTTTTAAAAGAGGAAGGGACTGACCACCTACACATCGCAGGGGATTTGTCCAACGACCTGACCAATATCAGTTTGCCCTTTCTTGAAACTTTGAAGCAAGAGATTCCCCTTTCTTTTAATCTGGGAAATCACGATATGCTGGGACTTTCTGAGCAAGAAATTTCAAACTATGATTTTCAGGTCCAACAGTTCGGCCAGACCAAGCTCGTCAGCTTTTCTGGCTGGTACGACTACAGCTTTGTTCCAGAAAAAAGCAAAGAAGAGCATCTGCGCACCAAGACCAATTTCTGGTTTGATCGCAGATTAAAGAGAGCCTTAGACGACCCTAGTATTACAGCTCAGACGTTGCAAGAGTTAGAAAAACTGCTGATGACTTTAGATGGTCCCATTATTGTTGCTCTGCATTTTGTCCCCCATCAAGACTTTCTATACGACCATCCCTATTTCCAGCGCTTCAACGCCTTCCTAGGAAGCCAAGCTTTTCATCAGCTCTTTGTCAAATACAGGGTGAAAGAAGTGATTTTTGGTCATCTCCACCACCGCCACCAAAGCCGTGTTATCGAAGGTGTCCGTTACCATATGCGTCCTCTGGGCTACATCCGCGAATGGGAACTGACTCGGAACTTTTTAATGACTTTCCTCAGTATAAGATCCCCAGATGTACCGCCTGCACAAGCGTTATAATGCTGTTAAAGATTTAGTCGAATTTCGAGACTATAAGAAAAAACACCTGGTAGCTGAACTGCGAGATGCTTTAACAGTGATCGAAGTTCAGTAATGGAAATGTTGAATAGCAGCTCTTAGCTCATCTGAGAGCTGTTTTTTGCTGTCCAACTGCACATAGACTTCTAATAAACAGGAGCGAAAATTGGAAAAAAACAATGAAGTCTTGGTTGCTATAACAAATTTAAAGTCTTGACACAGCAGTAAAAAAAAGCCATCCGAAGATGACTTTTTGCTCTTAAATAACATTCTTGTCCATACCTAATTTACGTTGGATGAACTTAACAATTTCAACAATGACAATCATGGCAAAGCTACCAATCAGAACAACTGTCCATTGTGACAAGTCCAACTTGGTCACATGGAAAATCTTTTCCAGCGGATCAATGACAATAGTTGAAATCAATAGGATGAAAAGAAACCAGAATAGACCAGTTAAAGGTCTTAGATTTGAATGGACCAACTGTAAAAGATAGACTGGTAAACAGATTTTTACATTATAAGCATGGAAGAGCTGGATGAGGCCAAGCGTTGCAAAGGCCATTGTCAGAGCGTCCGCATGGATAGCTTTTGATATCACCGGCATGGACGGGATTAGAGATAGCATAACCATAAACCGCCAGAACCAAAGCCCCTTGCAGGACACCCTGATAGATGATAGAGCTCATAACTCCACCTGAGAAGAAGCTAGACTTACGGCCGCGAGGCTTATGACTCATGACACCTGGCTCAGCAGGCTCAACTCCCAGAGCGATGGCAGGGAAGGTATCCGTTACTAGGTTAATCCAAAGCAGATGAACTGGCTGCAGCACATCCCAACCAAAGAGGGTTGCCAAGAAAATAGTCAGCACCTCAGCTGTATTAGCTGAAAGGAGATACTGGATGGTCTTTTTGAATATTAGAAGACCTTGCGTCCTTCTTCCACGGCTACAATGATGGTCGCAAAGTTATCATCTGCCAGAATCATGTCAGAGGCACCCTTAGATACTTCTGTACCGGTAATTCCCATACCGATACCGATATCAGCTGTCTTCAGAGCTGGTGCGTCATTGACACCATCACCTGTCATGGCTACGACCTTACCTTGGTTTTGCCAAGCTTTGACAATCCGTACCTTATGCTCAGGCGAAACTCGGGCATAGACAGAGTATTGGCCAACAACCTTTTCGAATTCTGCATCAGAAAGCTCATTGAGCTCTGCGCCAGTCAGGACATGATCTTCAGTATCTCCTTCTTCGATGATACCCAAACGCTTAGCGATAGCTTCAGCTGTATCCTGATGGTCACCGGTAATCATAATTGGACGAATACCTGCTTCCTTGGCTACACGAACAGCTTCTGCAGCTTCTGCACGTTCTGGGTCAATCATACCGATTAAACCAGTAAAGATTAAATCATTTTCTAGATTTTCAGATGTCAGTTCAGACGGAACTGCATCAATAATCTTGTAAGCGCCAGCCAGCACACGCAGAGCTTGGTGAGCCATGTCTGAGTTGTTCGACTTAATCAGCTGTGAAGTAGCATCATCAATTTCTGCAACATCTCCAGCCTTATCACGGGCAACACAGCGTTTCAAGAGTTGATCTGGCGCTCCCTTTACTGCCACAAGGAATTTCCCATCTGGCAATGGATGGACAGTAGACATGAGCTTACGATCTGAATCAAAGGGCAGCTCAGCTACTCGAGGATATTTCTCTAAAAAGGCCTTCACATCATAGCCCTTGTCCAAAGCATACTGGATAAAGGCTGTTTCTGTTGGGTCACCAATCAGTTTTCCTTCTTGGTCAATCTTAGTATCATTGGCTAAGACAACCGAACGTAAGAGCGGCAGCTCCAGTCCAAGTTCAATATCTTGTCCAGCTTCGTTCAGAACTCCGTCGTAAAAGACTTTTTCAACCGTCATCTTATTCATGGTCAGGGTACCAGTCTTATCTGAAGCGATAATCTCAGTTGATCCCAAAGTCTCAACAGCTGGAAGCTTACGGACAATTGAATTCCGCTTAGCCAAAACCTGAGTTCCCAAAGCCAGCACGATGGTAACGATAGCAGGCAGACCTTCTGGAATAGCCGCAACTGCCAAAGCTACAGAAGTCATCAGCTCATCCAGTGGATTTTTACCTTGAATGAAGACACCAACTACAAAAGTCACTGCAGCAATCACCAAGATAGCATAGGTCAGAACCTTAGACAGGCTATTAAGATTTTGCTTGAGCGGTGTGTCTGTTTCATCCGCATCCTGCAACATACCCGCGATGTGGCCGACTTCTGTATACATCCCTGTATTAACAACCAATCCAACCCCACGACCATAGGTCACATTTGAGTTTTGGAAGGCCATATTCACACGATCGCCAATACCAGCATCTGCAGCCACCTCAACTGTCAAATCTTTCTCAACTGGAACAGACTCACCAGTCAGAGCCGCTTCTTCGATTTTCAGTGAATTAGCTTCCAAAAGTCGCATATCTGCTGGGACAACGTCCCCGGCTTCCAGTCTAACGATATCGCCAGGTACCAACTCTTTAGAATCTACTTCTGTGACATGGCCATCACGCAGGACACGCGCAGCCGGGCTAGACATGGATTTGAGAGCTGCAATCGCTTCTTCAGCCTTGCCCTCCTGATAGACACCGAAGATGGCATTGATGATTACGACTGCTAAGATGATTAAAGCATCTGCGATGTCTTCGCCGCCTGATGTGACAACAGACAAGACAGCTGCTACCAACAAGATGATAATCATCAAATCCTTGAACTGCTCCAAAAAAACTTCATTAAGAGAGATTTTTCTCTCCTTCATCCAGTTCATTGCGGCCATAATCAGCTAAACGCTTGGCTGCTTCTTGACTGGACAAACCTTGCTCTGAAGCGTCCAAAGTTTTGAAAATTTCCTCAGGACTCTGGGTGTAAAAAGCTTGGCGCTTTTGTTCTTGTGACAATGTATTCCTCCTCTTGGCCTCTTTTATTTCTGAACTTTTCTGACCACTACGACTCATCATCTCTAGCCGCATCAGTCATATCCAAAAAGTCAGAAACAAAAAAGAGACCTGTTTATTAACAAGTCTCGCTATTTCATACAAGGCCGGAAATTTCTTTCGTATTGACGACCTTGTAACGGTTATTCCGTTAGCTACTCCCTTGAGTTAGAAACTATTATACCAAATTTTCAAGCTTTTGCAAGGGGAAACATTATGATTTTCAAGAGTTTTCTCAGAGGAAAGTAGTTAACCCCAGCTAATCTCCATTTCATAGCTGGCAAAAATCTGCTCCCCATCAACAGTTTTTAGCTGATAATGAAGTTGCAGGATCTGTTTTGTAAAATCAACCTTATAGAAAGGAGTATCGGTCACAAACTGCTGCATGCCTACAGGTGTATGGATGCCAACCAATGCCTGCCCTTGACTGATGAAGCGCATGATGGACTTGGGCTCAGAAAAGCGGGTCATAACCAGCTCTTTATCGTGAAACTTCAGAACTACTTTCTCTCCTTCTTCATTTTTGTATAGCAGATAATGATAGTCTCCCTTTTGCGTCCAGTCCGTATCGTAGACCTGATCAATTAGCTCGGTATGCCCGTCCAGCTGGATTTGATTTTTTATTCTAATTTGCATCTTCATCTCGTTTCTCTTTTTCTTTCCCTATTTTATCAAAAAAAGGACAAAATTGCTCTTCTTTCAGTTGCAGCTTTGATTTTTTTCCTACTATGATTTGTGGTATAATGGTAGCATGATTGAAAAAGTATTTCGGGACCCGGTCCACAATTACGTTCATGTGGACCATCAGGTCATTTATGATTTAATCAATACCAAAGAATTTCAACGGCTGCGCCGCATCAAACAGCTGGGTACTTCCGGCTATACCTTCCACGGCGGGGAGCACAGCCGTTTTTCGCATTGTCTGGGAGCTTATGAGATTGCCCGGCGCATCACTAAGATTTTCAATGAAAAATACCAAGCCAACTGGGACAGCCACGAAAGTCTGCTGACCATGACAGCCGCTCTCCTGCATGACTTGGGGCACGGAGCCTATTCACACACTTTCGAGCGCCTCTTTGATACTAATCACGAGGATATTACGCGGCAAATCATCACCAGCCCAGAGACGGAGATTCATCAAGTACTGGTACAGGTTTCGCCGGATTTCCCTGAAAAGGTAGCTAGCGTCATCAACCATACCTATCCCAATAAGCAGGTGGTCCAGCTGATTTCCAGCCAGATTGATGTGGATCGGATGGATTATCTCTTGCGAGATTCCTTTTTTACTGGTGCTTCCTATGGACAATTTGACTTAACCAGAATTTTACGAGTGATTTGTCCTGTAGAAAACGGCATCGCCTTCAAACGCAATGGCATGCATGCGGTAGAAGATTACGTTGTCAGCCGCTACCAGATGTACATGCAGGTTTATTTCCACCCGGCCAGCAGGGGCTATGGAAGTTTTGCTGCAAAAATCTGCTCAAGCGGGCTAAGTTCCTCTATCCGGCTCAGAAGGATTATTTTGCGCTGTCATCGCCCAATCTCATTCCATTCTTTGAAAAACAGAGTGACCCTGCAGGATTATCTGGCCCTGGACGACGGGGGTTATGAATACCTATTTCCAAGTTTGGATGACTAGTTCGGACAAGATTTTTATCTGACTTAGCTCAGCGTTTTATCAACCGCAAGGTCTTTAAGTCCATCGTCTTCTCTCAGGAAAAACGAGGCGCATTTGGATATCATGCGAGACCTAGTTGGACAGGGTAGGTTTTTGACCCTGATTACTATACTGCTATCCATCGTAATTTTTGATTTGCCTTATGATTTCTACCGGCCTGACGTTGAAAAAAACCTCGGACCCAGATTGAGATCCTGCAAAAAGATGGCAGCTTAGCTGAATTGTCCAGCCTGTCTCCTATCGTTCATTCGCTAGCCGGGACCAGACAGGGCGATAATCGTTTTTACTTCCCCAAAGGAAATGCTGGCAGATACAGGACTTTTCAGCGAAAAAACCAGACCTTTATGCACTATATCAAAAAAACGACCAATTTACCTACGGAGAATAATATGTCTATCAAATTAGTTGCCGTTGACATTGACGGCACCCTTTTAAATAACCAAAAAGAAATCACTCCTGAAGTCTTCAGCGCTGTTCAAGATGCCAAGGCTGCGGGCGTCAAGATCGTCATTGCAACCGGCCGTCCTATTGCAGGAGTTCAAAAGCTTCTCAAGGAGCTAAAGCTTAATCAGCCAGACAACTATGTCGTTACCTTCAACGGTGGACTGGTGCAGGATACTGTCACGGGCGAAGAACTAATCAAAGAAACACTGACCTATGACGACTATCTGGATATCGAACTGCTGGGGCGAAAATTAGGCGTTCACATGCATGCTATCACCAAGGACGGCATATATACAGCCAATCGCAACATCGGTAAGTACACTGTTTACGAGTCCAATCTGGTCAGCATGCCTATCTTCTACCGCACACCTGAAGAAATGGCCAATAAAGAAATCGTTAAGTGCATGTATATTGATGAGCCGGAAATTTTGGATGCGGCCATTTCTAAGCTGCCACCAGAATTAGCCGAAAAATATACACTGGTTAAATCAGCTCCTTTCTATCTGGAAATTGTCAAAAAGACTGTCAATAAAGGGGCTGCTATCCTCCATCTGGCCGAAAAACTGGGCTTGAGCAAGGAGCAGACCATGGCTATCGGTGATGAAGAAAACGACCGCGCCATGCTGGAAGCCGTCGGCTCTCCTGTTGTCATGGAAAACGGTAAGGAAGAACTCAAGAAAATCGCCAAATATATCACCAAATCGAACGACGAATCCGGCGTAGCACACGCTATTAGAGAGTGGGTTTTAAAATAATGTTTAGTTACAAAATTGGAATTTCAGCTCAGGAACACGACGATTTTGTCACGGCTCATCCGCAGGCCAATCTTCTACAGAGCTCAGCCTGGGCTCAGATTAAGGATAACTGGGCAAATGAGCGCTTGGGCTTCTATAAAGACGACCGCTTGGTTGCTGCAGCCAGTATCCTTATTAAACCACTGCCCTTGGGGATGACCATGCTTTATATCCCGCGCGGTCCCATCATGGACTATAGTGACAAGGAGCTGCTGACCTTTGTTTTGGCTTCGCTCAAGAAATTTGCTAAAGAGAAAAAAGCTCTCTTTGTAAAGTTTGACCCTAGCCTCTTTCTAGCAGAAAGCAAGATGGGAGGAGAATTGCAAGACAAGGCAGAGACGGTTGAGCTGATCCAAAAGTTACAGCAAGCTGGAGCTGTCTGGGTTGGACGGACTGAGTCTCTGGATGAAACCATACAGCCTCGCTTGCAGGCCAATATCCATAAAGAAGATTTCAGCGAGGAGCTGCTTTCTAAGAGTACTCGCCAGGCTATTCGCACAGCCCGTAACAAAGGTATTCAAATCCAATTTGGTGAAGCAGAATTACTGGATGACTTTTCAGGCCTGATGAAGAAAACGGAAAATAGAAAAAACATCCACCTGCGTGGCAAAGACTATTACCAAAAACTCTTGGATACTTATCCTGACCACTCCTACATCACCTTATCCAGCATTGATCTAAAGGCACGCTTGGAAGACTTGCAGACTCAGTTGGCCAAGACACTCAAAGAAGCTGAGAAATTTACCGAGAAAACCAAGCCCGGCAAGATTGAGAATAACCAGCAAGAACAGAAACGCCTTCAAGAAGAGATTGACTTTCTGCAGGACAAAATCAGCCAAGGGGCTGCTGTCGTTCCCCTGTCTAGCACCCTGGTCTTAGAATACGGCAAGACCTCTGAAAATATCTATGCCGGAATGGACGAGGAATACCGTCGTTACCAACCAGCTATCATCACTTGGTACGAAAACGGCCAAACATGCTTTTTGAGCGTGGAGCTGATTGGCAAAAATATGGGCGGAATCGAAAACGACCTCAAGGGCGGTCTCTACAGCTTTAAATCCAAGTTCAATCCGACCATTGAGGAATTTGCTGGTGAGTTTAACCTGCCAACTAATCCCCTCTACCACCTCTCTAATCTGGCCTACACACTCAGAAAGAAACTGCGCAGCAAGCATTAACAGAAAGGAAGCCTATGACCTTTAAACTTCTCAGCCAAGAAGAATTCATCCAGCATACCTCAGCTAGCTCCCAACGCTCTTTTATGCAGACCGTAGAAATGGCAGAGCTGCTGAGCAAGCGTAACTTCAGTACCCAGTATGTTGGCTACACTGACCCACAGGGACAGGTAGTGGTGTCTGCTGTCCTCTACAGTATGCCGATGACTGGCGGCCTCCATATGGAAATCAACTGCGGCCCTGTCTCTACCGATGCTCAATACCTGACCCTCTTCTATCAAGCTTTTGCAAGCCTATGCTAAAAAAGAAGGTGCCCTAGAGCTCATCATCAAGCCCTATGAGACTTATCAGGCCTTTGACAGCAATGGCCAGCCCACATCTGATGAAAAAGTCGAGTTTATCCAGCAACTGACTGATTTGGGCTTTGTCTTTGACGGCCTACAGACAGGCTATCCAGGCAGGAGCCTGATTGGCATTATGTCAAAGACTTACATGGTCTGACGGAGAAAAGACCTGCTCAAGTCCTTCAGTAAAAATGGTAGAGCGACTGTCAAAAAGGCGAATACCTTTGGTATCAAGCTAAAAAGGCTGGAACGTGACCAACTCAGCATTTTCAAAGACATTACAGCTGCTACTTCTGATCGGCGGGAATATGATGACAAGCCACTAGACTACTATCAAGATTTTTATGATAGCTTTGCTCAGCAAGCAGACTTTATGGTAGCTAGCCTTAACTTCAAGGACTATCTTTCAAAACTTACAAAAGGATCAAGAGAAACTGGGCCAGAAAATTCCAGAAACTGCAGGCGGACTTAGAAAACAATCCTCAATCTGAAAAAGAAACAAAAATCAGCTGCGAGAGCTTTCCAGCCAGTTTGATAGCTTTGAAACCCGCAAAGCTGAAGCCAAAGAGCTGATTGACAAGTACGGCGACCAGGATCAAGTCCTCGCTGCCAGCCTCTTTATCTACACCCCTCAGGAAGCAACCTACCTCTTCAGCGGCTCTTATCCTGAATTTAACAAATTCTACGCTCCAGCCCTGCTGCAGGAATACGTTATGACCGAAAGCATCAGAGAGGCATTCCATTTTATAATTTCCTCGGTATTATGGGAATTTTCGACGGTTCTGACGGTGTTCTGCGCTTCAAGCAGAACTTCAACAACTTCATAATCCGAAAAATGGGGACTTTCCGTTATTATCCTAACCCTCTCAAATTTAAGCTGCTTCAGCTCATAAAGAAAAATTCTAAGACGTTAAAAAACCAAGTTTTCCCTTGGTTTTTGTGTGTTATTTATAACGAGGTGTCGCAAAACCACGGATATTTCCATGACCGATGCGGTAAGTATTGCGTTTAACTACGTTATTGCTGTTGCCTTCAATTGTGTGAATGATGCCATTTTCGACTTTTTCGACAATACCGATATGATCAGCCCAGCCATCGTTTTGCTGGGTATCTTTGTCCCAGTTAAAGGTGATGATATCACCTGCACTAGGGTGTCAATTGCCATCTTCATTCCAGATGCCTAGTCTCTTGAAAAATATGAATATGACGCTCTACACCACACTCGCGGCCAATAAGATCGCTCAAGCCCTCTCTTTGGAAAAATAACTGTCGTAAAAATGTCGCACCAGTCATCTGTGTTTTTTTACAGCATAACCAACTGGCAGCGGTCTGACACTGTTATAATCATTGACCAGACGCTGATGCTCAGCACTGCCTCCCTTGACCTGCAAACCATCGCTGCTGCTGCTGCAGAAAACACGATCACGCTGACTGCTGGGCGATTGAGGATGTTTAACAGAAACCGTAGCCTCTCTCCGCAGCCCTTGCAGCTGATTGCGTTCAAGTAATATAGGTGAACATTGTACTCGCCTGTGGCTATTTTTTATGGTCTCTTGCATAAACATGCTCACGTGAAATACCATCAGCTTGGCGTTCCGCCGTATACCATTGAATATCATCTTGTCCGTCACTGGACCAAGTTGGAAGGTAGACTTCTGACCCTTGTAGCTCAACACCATAAACGACAATATCAGAATTCACCAGTTTCTGTATGTTTTATTTTTTGGATACTGATTTTGCCCTGTGGTTTCTCCCTATCGCAATGGACACCTTAGTCGTTGTACCCTGCGCCAACTAACTGCCGTCGCTTTTGGACATAGTACTAAGTGGACACTCTCAGTCGCCGACAGGTTCTATGCTACTAGCACGAACAGTGAATTTATAGGTACCGTCTGACTGTTTCTCCGGTGCCTTGTGCGATGATGTCATCCTGATCCTGTCCCATTTTGACCAAAGTTGGAAGTAAGACTTCACGAACACCTTGCGGGCTAGAAACCTCGGATACGATCAGTCGAATGTACCGGTCTTAGGATCGTTGTTGGCAATAGTCAGCTTGCCCTCTGGTTTCGCAACTGAAGCAGGCTAACCTTAGTCGTTGTACCCACCAACGCCGACCATCTTGCCGTCGTTTTGGATATAGTACAAGTGGACACTGTAGTCACTAGTGGAATTCTTAGTGCTCGCTAGAACGGACGGTGAATTTACTGTACCGTCTGACTGTCTTTGTGCCTTGTGCCAGATGATGTCATCCTGATCTTGTTCATGCGACCAAGTTGGAAGCACGACTACACAACACCTTGCGGGCTAGAAAACCTCGGAAACGATCACATCAATGTACCCGTCTTGGGATTGTTGACGGCAATAGTCAGCTTTGCCTTCTGGTTTCGCAACCCAGCCGCTGTACACCACCAACGCCGACTAACCTGCACGTCTGTGAACGTAATACCAAGTGATACTGGCTAGTCTGCAAATAGAAATTCTTATGCTCGCTAGAACGAACCGTGAATTTATATGTACCGTCTGACTGTTTCTGCGCCCTTGTGCACAATGATGTCGTCCTGACCTTGATCATTTGACCAGGGTTGGAAGTAGTACTTCACGAACCTTGTGGGCTAGAAACCCCGGACACGATCACACGACATGTGCCGGTCTTGGGATTGTTGTTGCCAATAGTCACTTGCCTTCTGGCTTCTGCAACTGAAAACAGTTGTTGTACCACCGATGCGACTAACTCACATCGTTTTGGATATAGTACAAGTGGACACTGTAGTCACCAACGGATTCTTATGCTCGCTTCAACTGAGCAGTTGTATATGCTGCCGTCGACTGTTTCTGTGCCTTTGTGCCAGATGATGTCATCGACCTTGCCACCTTGACCAAGTGAGAGTAAGACTTCACGAACGCCTTGTGGGCTGAAACCTCAGAAACAATCATAACAGATGTGCGGTCTTGCGGGATTGTTGCTGCTATAGTCAACTTACCTTCTGGTTTGCAACGGGAAGCAAGACTAACCTTAGTCCGTCGTGCCCACCAACGCCAACCAACTTTGCCGTCACCTTAGAACGTAATACAAATGAACATTCGTATCGCCATAGAGACCTTTATGGTTGGCAGAATTTCACTGTCAGCTTATAAGTTCCGTTGGCTGCTTCGTTGCGGTGTACCAAAACAATATCATCTTGTCCACGCTCACTAGACCAAGTCGGAAGTTTAACTCTCGAACTCCATGTGGTGCGGAAACTTCGGAAACAACACTAAATGTACCAGTTTTGGATTATTGTTTTGAATACTAATCTTACCTGTCAGCGGTTGTTTTAACCAGTAGCTCAGCTCAAATCTACCAGAGTAGTCCATGCTGATCCGAAAACATGCTTACCAGAAAGCAGCTGCGGCGAGAGTGAAATTGCCAGCTCCTGCTCTGCTGTTGTGCTGAGCTCAGCATCATTGCACCAGCTTCGACTGTAGCTGGATACAGCAATCAAAATTATCGAAAGACCAAGAGATGTATTGATTGAACCCTTGTGCGGTAGGTTGTTCTGGCCAACCCAGCTAGCACTGTGTAATACATCAGACTTTGCATATCCCTGCTTGCGCATTTCATCTGCCCAAGCCTGAGTATGCTGCTTGATCTGATTGCATTTAGGGTCTCCATGTCATTGACCATGATTGTAGGTGTAGGCAAGGACAGTTTATTAGCAAAGCAGCATAGTAACGGGCCTCTGCCTCGCTTCACCCATCACTTGTATAATGCGAGAGGCATAGGTTGATACTCTGCAAAACCAGCTGATTGCGCATTTCGACCTGAGGACTCAGCATAAGGATTGGTATAGGTGGGTTCCTTCTGTCAGTTTGACAACGACACCGCCAACACCTTTGGATGCTAATTGGCTATAGTCTTCTACGCTGATATGGCCGTTACGTACCTCTCCATCCACAAAGGTGAGAGCCTTGATTTCTGCTTGTGAATCTACGCGCTGTTTGTCCCACTGAACTGCAGCCGCGTGCTGAAAAAGTACTGCCTGATGCAGGACTGGCGCTGATCGCTGGTGAAGTCTGCTCAGCCCCACTGATTCCTGAATCTCTTCACAGCTGATTTTGCTTGTTCACTTGCTTTATTTTCTGGTACATTCTCCTTAACCAGACCTAGCACTGCTGCCAGATTTTCGGTGCCTTGTATACTATACTAGCTTCAGATTTAGCCGAGCTTTCTTGGTGACTTGACGATCTGTGGATACCTCTTCGGTAAGGCTACCTGCTGAGGTTGATGATCTTTCTACTTGAAGTTCCACCCTTAGCTACTTCAGGGTCTGTGGTTTGTCGGCATTCTCTCCTGCCTGTACTACGTTAGCCGTTGCTGCTAGCAATATAAGCTGTACTGGCTAAATAGATAAGTTCTTTTACGCAGTTTCACCTTTTATCTCCAACTTTTAGCTTGCACCACCTTTAAGGCAACAAGCCATTTTATTGTTATTCTTATTTCAAGAAAATCAAGAAGAGCTAGGAAGCTTTCAGCTTCAAGTGACGCTCCACCAACAAGGGCACCATCAACGTCTGGACAAGCCATATGAAGCAAACGTTTTCAGGTTTAACTGAACCACCGTGATGGACACGAACCTTGTCAGCAACTTCTTGACCAAAGTCGCAGCTACGACGTCACGAACAACTTTACACATTTTTGTGCGTCGTCTTGTAGCTGATTTACCAGTACCGATAGCCCTAGATTGGCTCATAAGCGATAACTGATGCAGCAACGTTCAGCTGTCAATCCAAACTCGATACAGCAGATACTTGAGCACCTACGAATTCAGCAGCTTTACCAACTTCGTAAGTCTCAAGTGATTCACCACAATAGAGTTGATTGGGAAGCATACCGTTTGCAAAAGATTGCTTTAGCTTTTTGTTTATATCTTCAAGTCAGTTTCATGGAAGTGAGTCACGGCGTTCTGGTGACCGATAACAACGTAGTCGGTACCGATTTCTTTCAAAACTTGTAGGCTAGTTTCACCGGTGAGCCTGCATTTTCAAAGTAGCAGTTTTGAGCAGCAACTTTAGGTTTGAACCTTTTGCAGCAGCAAGAACAGCTGTCAAATCAAGAGCTGGAGCTGCGATACCTGCTTCAACAAGGTCTGATGAAGGAAGTTTTGACGCAACGGCTTCAACGAGATGCTTTTTGCTTCTTCTGGATTTTGTTCATTTTCCAGTTACCAGCGATAAATGGTTTTACGTGACATTTCACATACCTCTTCTATTTTTATTTTATATGAGCTATTATATCATGAAAAAGCAAATTAATAAAGGTTATCCACAATTTTCTAATCAAATCGTAATGTTTCTCTGAGTTATCCACAGATTTTGGCTGTAGAATAAACCATTTAAAGACCTCAAGGAATCTTCTACTTCCTATTTTCCTAGCAGTTCTTCTATATCCGTAATGACTCTAGCCTGCATTTTATTGAGCTTGCTATCTCTGCAGCTAGTATGAGAAAAGTGTTCAGCAAGACTCATCAATCCCAACAGCTTGAGCAATAGCCATATCCGTGAAAAATCATTGCCAACCATCACCGTATCTTCTGGATTAAGCTGATTCTCTTCAACACAAGCTCAACCATTCTGCTTGTGGTTTTTGATCTGATAATCGAAAGAAATATAAACTTTGTCCAGATAAGCAGCACAACCGTCAATTCAATTTCTGGCATTGTCAAAAAGCCTTTTTGAGCGTTGGATAGCAATATAATATCGCCTCCCTGGTCCTTAATAGCCTTTAAAACTTTCAAGGTATTTGGATAGGCATGGAGCTGACGACGGGACAAACTCCGAAACGTTACGGCCAGCTGCTCTCCCCAAGCCTGCAAATCAGGAAGCGGAGTCTGGGTTTCATGCTGAGTTAGAGCTTCCTGCAAAAAGCTGAATGAAAAACCGCCACCAAAGTCAACCTCTGGATAGATAACGCCTTTCTCTTGGGCTATCTGCTTTGCTTGCTCTACTACCAATTGTCCATATTTCTTTTTCAAGTCTTCTGGCTGATAATCTGCTCCATAAGCTGCATAGATGCGGGAAATATACAACCATAAAGTCGGATCATCTTCGTCAGTCCGGATATCTACTAGTGTTCCGTAAAAGTCAAAAGATAATGTTTATATTCTAACTTGTGCATTTCTCCCCTTTCGCCAGTGACAAACATGGTAAAGGTTCCTTGCGAGACATTCTTTCCATCTTGGTTGACAATATCTACATCCACCACTCTAGTCGTCCGTCCGGTATGGACTGATTCCCCTCAATGCTTAGAGTATCGCCTAGTTTAGCCGCTTTAAGATAATTGATGGAAGATTGCAAGGTCACAGCGTCAGCTCCTTGTGAAATGACATACCAAACCCCTTATCTGATCGCACAAGGTGAACAAAGTAACCTCCATGTGCATTGCCACAATAGTTTTAGAGAAGAAGGACGACCTCTGTCGTTTACTAAAACATAGTCATCTTTGGCCTCCTCAATTTTATAGTTTTCAAATGCTAAATCGCATCAAAATGAAAAATCTTTCATTCCTCACTCCATTAATTTTGCTTATACTTCATCGCACTACTTTTTACTAGCAAGGAACAATGATTATATGTACGATTCCAATGGAAAAATCTCCAGCTATCCAAAATCTCTAGCACTCCTGATCTATTAGTCAATTTTTGTCTGGTAGCTTGGAAGAAAGTTCTAAAGCCAAATTAGGCTGATAATGAATCTAAAAATTCTCAGCTGAAGATTTGCAAGACAAAACATTAAACTAGGTTGGAAATCATTCCAGCCTAATATTCTTTTTGACAGATATAGGAAAGAAAAGCTAATCCCATCACTCCGAAAACCAATGAGAAAGAAAGGAAAGGGTGCGGACACTCGGCAGAAGGGTCATCAGAAAAGTCGCAGGAGGCATGAAAAAGAGTGCCAGCGTGTAGATCGTTGAGAAAACTCGGCCTAGATACTGCTGCATCCACCTTGATCTGAACCTGACTGAAGAAATGAATGTTAAAAACAGTCATAAAAGAGCTCACAGATAAGATTACCAGAATAAGAAAAATAGGGATGAACCGTTATCAAGGCTGAGACGCCCATGACTGCGACTCCGACACCGGTCAATAACGAGAGCTACTGGTAAATTTCCATACTGGCTTTAATCTTGCTAGCTAGAATAGCTCCGATAATTGAGCCTATAGCACCCAAACTTAGAATGGTTTGCATAAGAACCTGTCTTTCCGTAGAGCTGATTGGTAAAAGGCAGTAGGTATTAAAAAGGCCGCAAAGAAAAAGTTGACGGCGGAAGCTACCAAAGCAGAAAGAAGATTTCTTTTGCTGACGGATATAAACTAGCCCTTCCTTAATATCGCTTAGGATATTGCCAAGATTAATCAGGAGACTTCTGCTTGCTTGGCTCATGATTAGGCAGAAAGTAAACCAAGGCAAAAGCCAGAAAGAAGCTAAGAGCATCTAGCTGAAGAGTGATGCGCAGATTTGCATACTGCATCACGATAAAAGACAGAACTGGAGCTGAGACACTGATAACCTGCAAGGCTAATTCCAGATGAGAATTGTAGGCCTCGATGTCTTCCTTGTCCACAATCTCTGTAATGTAGGATTTATTAGCCGACCGAGAAAAGGCAAAGGCTATAGCCTGAACCACATTGGCAAAAATCAGCGCCCCAATCGCAGGCTGGTCATTAGAAATAAAAAGAAATCAGCAGACAAAGTCCAGCACAAATCAAGTCCGTTACCATCAGAACCTTACGTCTGGAAATGCGGTCCGTAATGGCTCCCCCCAAAGGATTGAATAAGATAGAAGTGATTAGCTCCGATATCTGGTAAATGCCCAAGACCGTCTGTCCCAGAGCTCCCAAAGAAGCAAGCCAGATGCTGTTTCCATAGTCATAAAGCATGTTTCCGATTTTATTGATAGCAGCCCGTGTAATTAGCTGTGCTGCCTGTCGATTCATAAAAATACCTCCTTCCATTTCTGAAACTATTGTATCAGGAATGGAGGGAGGTCCTTATTTTTCCCATATTTGGGAAATTATGCTTTTACAAACTTATCGAAATGCTCTTGATGAGGCGACCTGCTCAGGTAGTTCCAGCACTTCAAAGATGTGCATGGCTTCCTGCATTTGCTTGATTCCTGCTTCTTCTGTCCCTTCTGATAAGCCGCAAAAACCCTTGAGATAGGGGAATACATTACGTTCATAGAGTTTGATGCCCTTGCCAATAATCTTCTCTACGTAAAGCCTCAAAATAACTAGCCTTATCAAAAAGAACAACTTTCCAAACAATGCTGGTAACAATTGAGAGCTATAATCAAGACTAATTTCTTATGGCGACCAATTTCTTTGTAGTAGTCCTCCCGCTCCATAACTTCCTTGCCCAGACGGTAGACATAGTCCACATCATAGAAGCTATAGAGATTGCCAAAGAGGATAAGCTCGTACATGGTCCAATCTTCCATGAAAAGAGATAATCGAGCCACCTTATCCAAATCTTCCTGCTGCATACAAAACTGACTGTCACGCTGGCAAATCAAGCCCTGCATCAAAATCCAATTCAGTTCATAGTAAAGAGGCGCCTTGCTGCGCCTTGGCCTTTTCCAACTGCTCCTATGCAAGTCCTGAAATCCCCTGATGTCATTTGAGTAGTACAGAGGATAATCTGACCCATCATAGCCACGTGCTCATGCTGCTGAAATTCGGGCCTTGTCCATAAAAATTTTCAAGGGTCACATGAATATTATCCAAGAGATCTAAAAATTTCGAGAGGGTCATGTCCGACTCACCCAGCTCAAAACAGAGACAGCTGAGAGGTCGAGCAAACCCTGACCCGCCGCTTCCTTCAATGAATAATGTCCATTTAAACGAAAATCACGAAAAACTTTGCCTAAATTTTCCATTTGTTTACCACTTAAATTCGCTTTAATTGCTGTTCTGCTAAATATTCTATTCACTTATCTCTATCCCCGTACCAATCGTTCTTCTTACCTATTTGCTCAATAATTCCTTGTGTTTCTTTAAATATTTTTTTCCATACCACTCTTCTACAGTTTTCCCTTCCCACTCGCGGTATTCCTCGGGATATTTCCATTTGTAGTAGCCTTCTAGAAAGTAAGGAAACTCCATAAATACAATCATGGCGATTAAAGCAATATTTAACTAGAATCCAGCATATGAAAGAGACCTAAAACCAGTTATGGAAGATGAAAAATTAATAGAAAAAGCTTTGAAAATAGAATTAACAATCACAGCCAGGCCCAATACACCTGCTCCATAAATGGCAATACCTTTAGCAATCTTATCTTGTAAGGTAGGTGACTGAACTTCTCCATAAATTAGTTTTTCAAACTTCTAAGCTCCGTTCTTAGCATTACATAAGCCAAGAATGCTAGAAGTCCAAAAAAATACTCAAGATCCCCATATTGTTAATATAGGTAACGTAATTGTTATGGCCAGCAAATTAAATTCAAAACATAAACCATATCATAACGGTTACAATATGAAAGCGATAACGATAAGGGAGAATAAACGTCCGTTTAAAAGAATTTACCCATTAATACCAATAACAACCAAATTAACAAGCAAATTAAATAAAAAGCTCGACTGTTAGCAAAGGATACTGAGAAACTGGTAACCTTAAATCTTTAGGGATCAGAATTTTGTAATGATAGGGTAACAGCAAGGAGCATGAAATTTGCACCTATCGGAAACAACAGACTAAGAATAAAAGTTTTAATACCAAACCAAAAAGAGAGTTTCCCTTTCTTAAAAGGCTTTCCCAAGTTTATTATAATAATCTTGTTTCTGATACTGTAAAAACCATCATCTTCCAAATTTAAACTCTCTTCAAAACTTGCTTTAAATAGTAACTTTTTATCATCAGTTTAATTCCCAATCTTCTTTTCTAATAATTCCACGTGCTTTTTCAAGTAGCTCTTTCCATACTGCTCTTCCACAGATTTTCCTTTCCAGTCGCGATACTCTTCAGAGTATTTCCATTTATAGTAAGCATAAAGGAAATAAGGAAATTCCATAAAAATAAGCATTGTAATTAAACCAATGTTTAACAAAATCCAACATATGAAGAGACCAAAAACAGTTACGGAATGTGAAAAACTAATAGAAAAAGCTTTAAAAATAGAATTAACAATCACACCTAAGCCCAATAGACCTGCTCCATAAATAGCAATTCCCTTAGCAATCTTATCTTGTAAAGTAGCAGACCTTTTATTTCTCCATAAATTGTTTTTCAAACTTTTAAGTTCTATCCTTAACATCCAATAAATTAAAGGCCAAAAAGAATACAACCAATAGCAAAAATCCCTAAAAATTGTTAGAAATGGTAATGCTAAACCAATAGCAGCGAGGTCGAACTCTATAACAAACCAAATCAAAAACGTTATGACATGAAAATGAGTCCTATATGGAAGAATAAAAATGGTTTGATAAATTTACCAATTAGAACAGAAGAGAAGCCATATAAATAACCCGATTACATAAACATGAGCTGTCAAAAAGTTATGATTAGAAATGGGTGAGCTAAATCTTTTGGATCACTACTATAAAGCATTGTTGAAAAAGCACAATAAAAAAGTTGAAGCCAAATCGGGAAAATGAGTGTAATATACCATATAAAAGAGCGTTTTTGAAAATAATCAAATACATTTCTTGGATGTTTGGACACTTTTTATTTTGTTCCTTCAATAGATACTGTAAAAACCATCATCTAATAGATTTAAACTCTCTTCAAAAACTAGCCTTAAAAATCGATTTCTTTTTCATTTCTAATCTCCAAAACCCAGATGTCATAGATTTCTACCCGCTCGAGACAGCCTTAACAGCGTCTCCTAAAAAGGACTCAGCACGCATGAGAAAAGTTTAAAACTTGCTCTAGGCGAGATGAGTCTTCAGGAAAAATCAAATTTTTCTACAAAAACGAGAGATTTTGACATATAAACATTCGATGTTTGTTCTTTTGGACTGATTACATGTGAAATTAAGTATCTTGAACTCTAGAAACTAGGCATTTCTTACACATGTTCTATTTCTTCCTACACCTTCTCGCTAGTTCTTCCCATTCTAGCATGGCTTCTTCTTGGGCAGCGGTCAGCTGGTCGATTTGCTGCTGGCTCTCCATGAGTTCGCTGGCGTCGTAGTTGCCTGCATGGCTTCCTGAAACTGACTGATCTGGCTGTCCAAATCCTCGATTTGCGCTTCCAATTGCTCTAGGCGGCGGGCCAGCCGGCGCTGTTCTTTCTGGTTTTCCTTTTGAAGCTGATAGTCATTGGCAGGGTGCAGACTTATCAGAATCGATCTGCTCCGACTCCTCACGCAAGGCTTCCTGCTCTGCCTTTTTCTCCAGATAGTAGTCATAATCACCCAGATAAAGGGTGGAGCCTGCCTCAGAGAGCTCAATAATCTGTGGCCACGCGATTGATGAAGTAACGGTCATGGCTGACAAAAGAGCAGGGTGCCATCAAAGTCAATCAGGGCATTTTCCAGCACTTCCTTGCTGTCAATGTCCAAGTGGTTGGTCGGCTCGTCTAGGATGAGGAAGTTGTTGTTTTCCATAGACAGCTTAGCTAGAAGTAGACGCGCCCGCTCTCCACCTGATAGCATGCCGACAGACTTCTTGACATCGTCTCCCGAGAAGAGGAAAGCGCCTAAGCGATTGCGAATCTCGACCTCTGGCGTCAGCTTGAAGTCGTTCCATAACTCGTCAAGTACCGTATTGCTGGCAGTCAGTTTGCTCTGGGTCTGGTCATAGTAGCCTACTTCCACATTAGCTCCCAGCTGCTCCTTGCCTCTGATGAAAGGAACTTGACCGATTAGTGATTTAATCAAGGTCGTCTTCCCAATCCCATTTGGCCCGACAATAGCTACCGCATTAAACTTGCGAATGTCAAGGTTAATCGGCTCCGACAGGACTTCCTCGCCATAGCCAATAGCTGCATCCTCCAAGGTCAGAACAACATTGCCCGAAACCTTATCGGATCTGAAGGTCATATTGGCCGAGCGGCTGCCGATCTCTGGCCTGTCCAAACGCTCCATCTTTTCCAGTTGCTTGCGGCGGGACTGAGCCCGCTTTGGTTGTGGAAGCCCGAACTAGATTGCGATTGACAAAGTCCTCCAGCGCAGCGATTTCTTTCTGCTGCTTTTTCGTAGTTCTTGGCTTCAGTGGCAGCTTTCTGCTCCTTTTGGACCACGAAGCTAGAGTAATTGCCCACATAGCGATCCAAGGGAATGTTTGGTCAAAGTCCAGCGTGATGGTCGCAACCTTTGTCTAGAAAATAGCGGTCGTGGCTGACGATGATCAAGGGCACCGCTGTAGTTAATCAAGTAAGTTTCCAGCCAGGCAATGGTCTCGATATCCAGTGGTTGGTCGGCTCGTCCAGGACCAGCAGTTCTGGCTTTTCAAAAAGCATCTTGGCCAGAGCCAGACGGGTATTCTGCCCGCCCGACAGCTCAGAAATCTTCATCTGCCACATGGACTGGTCAAACTTGAAGCCATTTCAAAATCGCTCGAATATCGGCCTCGTAGGTAAAAACCACCCTTTCTGTCGAAAGTCCTCTGACAGCTGATCGTACTGGGTCATGAGAGCAGTCAGGTCTTCCCCTGACAATTCTCCCATTTGCAGCTCCATCTGCCGCAAGCGCTTCTCCTGCTGACGCAGACTATCAAAGACCAGCAGCATCTCGTCATAGATGGTATTCTCCGACTCAAAGCGGCTGTCCTGAGCCAGATAGGACAGGGATAAGTCTCGTTTTTTTATTGATCTGACCAGAAGTCGGCTCTTCCTCGCCCTACCAAAAATCTTGAGCAGGGTTGACTTTACCCAGCTCCATTTTACCGACCAGTGCAATCCGGTCACTCTCATCTACCTGCAGGTTAATATTGTCAAAAAGTAGCTCCCCTGCAAAAGAGCGTTCAATCTTGTTTGCTTGTAAAATAATCATAAAACCATTATAGCAGATTTCCAAGCACAGAGCCATTGGCTGTCATAAAAACGAAATCAAACTGTCTATCTCTGCCAATCTAAAGGAGAATTTTAAATTTTTCCGAAAGCACTCAGACCAGAATATCCTGTCTAGCGATTGAATACCATCAAATCAGACTTCTATGGATTAGTATGCCCAAAAACCGAAAAGAGCTCAACTCTAACGGCTTTATTTTTTTATTCAATGATTTGTGTTTCAGCTAGTTTCTTATACCAGTGAGCGGATTTCTTTGGATAGCGTTCCTGCGTTTCGAAGTCTACGTAGAATAAGCCGTAGCGTTTTTCATAACCGTTAGACCAAGAAAAGACATCCATCAGAGACCAGATAAAGTAGCCCTTGACATTAGCCCCGTCCGCAATCGCATCAGATAAAACTTCCAGATGCTGCTTGACGTAGTCAATCCGAGCATCGTCGTAAACCGTATTGTCCACAAATTCATCCTTTATAACCCAGACCATTTTCTGTGATATAGATCTTCTTGTAGTTTGGATAATCTTTCTTAATCCGCATGATCTGATCATAAAGACCTTTGCGGATAGATAATCCAATCCCAATCAGTTTTTCGGTATATGGGTCTGGAGACTCTCTGCGCCCTCACCTTAATCTGGTACTTGGAGCTCCCTTTTCGCCTTTTTCCGTTATGGATAATTTCTGTTTCACCGTCAAAGTCGCGCATCCAATCACTCATATAGTAGTTGATGCCGAGGAAGTCATTGAGGTCTTTAGCTGCTTCTAAAGCCGCAAAGTCTTCATCTCGTAGATCCAGCTGACCACCATTGACCTTAAGGATATGGTTTACTCCTGCCAGAGTTACATCAGAATAGTGTCCCCAGATAAGTAGCGTCTAAGGATAAACTTTATTATGAATAATATCTTCCAACTCTAGCCGCTCTGACATCTGCTGGATTTTCTGGATCGTAAGGATATTTTGTCGGAAGTGCATGAACGACACCGATTTCACCCTTGTAACCCTTGTCCTTATAAAGCTTAACAGCACGGGCATGAGAGACCATCATATTGTGATGGGATTGAAAAACCTTGGCCAAGTCATACTGGATACCTGGAGGGAATTTTCCACTAAGTACTGACCATCACCAATGGGACCAATTTCATTGAAAGTTGTCCAATAGCGAACTTCAAATTCTTCAAAACAGAAAGCTGCATAATCCACAAAGTGCTCAATATTTTTCCCCGATTGAGAAATCTCCATTTGAAATGAAGAGCCTCTGGCGTATCAAAATGAGTGAAAGAGTCTACAAGGGTTCCACATGCCGCTTGTGACATTCTGCGAAAAGATTATGGTAAAATTCCACACCTTTTGGATTGACCTCGCCATAGCCTGTCGGGAAAATCCGTGACCAAGCAATGGAAATCCGAATACCATTGACACCATACTCTTCAGCCAATTTTCAGATCCACAGGGTATTTGTGGTAAAAGTCACTGGCAGGTTCTGCCGTGTACCAGTAGTTATCCTCTAGGTACTTATCCCGTGCAACAGGTCCTTTTCCCATCTGTGTGGGTTGCTCCCTCAGCTGATAGGCTGCTGTTGCACCACCGAAAATAAAATCTTTAGGTAAGGTTTTTGTCATCTTATTTCCCTTTCAATAACATTTTGGAGAGTGGGACAAAAGTCCTAGCCTCTCAATTGTCTTTGGATTATCGAGCAAGACGCAGTGGTTGAGTGGACTCTACTACGCTGATTTCATCGCTTTTACAGCCCTACTCAACTGTGCGGAGGTGGGACGACGAAATCGAATTCTAAACAATTACCGATTTCTGTCCCAAACCCTATCAAGTTGCTTCATCTCAAATGAAAAACAGATTTAGTTGTTAAGTGCTCCTGAACGAAGGCCAGTGCTCCTTTGCCATCACGAGTGAGCTTGATGTATTGGCCGCCTTCAGTCTTAGCCAGTTTGATACCCAATTTATCAGTTTCCGCCTTCATGTCTTCAAAGTTGGAGGCAACTTGAGGAGCCAGGATAACTGGGGTCAAACTCAGGCAGCATTTCACGGTGAGCACCGTAGCCACCCGCTGCTGCTTTGACAGGAACATTATTCAGCTGCTGCTTTATTCAAAGCGTTGGCCAGCAATCCACTAGTACCACCACCTGCACAGAGCACCAGAACATTGGTTTCTTCGCTAATATTGTTTTTGAGCTGGAGCTTCTTCATCCACTCCTGCTTTTTCAAGGATAGCATCTGCTTTAGCAGTGTTAAAGTTACTGCTACTTTTTCTTTAAGAGCATCGTTAGCTTTTACAGAACGTTCTTCTTCTAGGATTTGTTCGTCATAAACCTTGACAAATGGATAGTAAATAATCACATCTACTACAACAAGAAGGCTGCAGAACAAAGGACAGAAGCTGGAAGTTGGTACCCAGCACAATTCCCAGAGGTCCGAGGTGTCACCCAAGGAAGGTTGGCTGAGAAGGAGTTCATGTTTAAGGTATCAACAAAGAATTTGAAAATCCATACGTTTGCGATAGGTGCAAAGATAAATGGAATGAAGAAAAATCGGATTCAGTACGATTGGAGCACCAAAGAGAATAGGGCTCATTGACACCAAAGAAAGTTGGGACAACAGATGCTCGTCCAATCGCACGGTTGCGCCTCAGACTTACAGATCCACATGAAGAGGAATGGAACAATCAAGGTCGCACTCAGTACCACCCATGGTCACGATGAACATTTGAGTACCAGAAGTGATGACCTTTATCCGCATGCTGACCAGCTTGAGCAAGGCCAAGTTGGCATCGATATTGGCATAAGTAATAGCAGCAATAGCAGGCTCAACGATGGACGGACCGTGAATTCCCACGAACCAGAAGAAAGCATAAGCACCAAAGATAAGCGTGATTCCTCAGATAGCCATCTGCCGCTGAGAAAAAGCGGAGCGAAGCGTTCCAATGGATTCAGCAACGGTTGCTCCCAGACTTGCTTTAACAAGCAGTTCCAGACCGTAGAGCAGAACGACTGAAACAGTAAATGGAATCAAGTCTTTAAATACTTGCAGATATTTGGTGGAACTTCTTCTGGCATGCGGATGGTGACATTATTTTTACACAAACCTTGTAGACATTAACCGTAAAGGCTGCGATGAATGCTGTCAAAAAGACCTTTGGTTCCCATGAAAGCAGTTAAGAAGCCACCTTCCTTGGCAGGCTCAGCTGCCATGAGGAGAAATCCGACCATAAAGCCAGCATAGTAGACAAGAAGTTAATCTGGTTTGTCGCAGGCAGATCGCGGTTGATGCAGAGTCTGTCAAAGCCTATGGGTGGTCCCACCCACAAAAGAAAGCCAGAATCCCCATCGAATAGCTATAAGGAGTCATTAGGAAAGTTTCAATATCCTTAGACCAGTGGAATCCCCAAGCATTTGGCACATAGGCAATCAAGATAAAGATAGATGAGAAGAGGATGACTGGCATACTAAAAGCGAGTAAAGTCTCATCCGAATAGCACGGAGATAGATATTCCGAGAAATCTTCTCAAGAAAGGCTTTCCTTTCTCAATAAGTCCGATGAGTTTATTCATTATTTTTACTCCTCTTTTGTATAGTTCAATCATGTTTCATCAAATCATAAGCAACAAGGTTGTCATCAGGTGGTCTTGACCATGCATCATGGTCACGCTATGAGCCAAATCCTCACCAGCAGCTTCTTTAGTCAAAGACTGGTCTGAGCATGGTGCGCTTCGACGATACAAGTATTTGCTTCTTCCACCAAACTTTCAGCGCTGGGCAAATTCTCCAGCCTGCGCTGCATTTAATGCTTCCAGCAACTTGGAACGAGCATCGCCCGCGTAGGCTACGATTTCAAAACCAAGTAATGTTACTTCTTCTCTATTCATGATAGATCCTCCTTTTAATGTTCCTTATAATAATCGTTGAATATGTAAGACCAGATAAACTCGCCTCACTATGATACAAATCTATTCCAGTTTTCTGGGCAATCATCTCATATAGACTACTTCCGATTTGATAAGCTTGAGGATAGGTCAGTTTAATCTGACTTTCCATTTCTAACAGTGAAACGTTATCATCTCGGCTTCTGTCTAAGTAATCTAGAAGTAATTAAGATGAATCATAAACCGATCATAGAAGTTGCTATTATCCGATGTTCTCTTTTATTCCCTGTTTTCTTAGCTCTTCTTCTGCAGCAGCTAGAATTTCCTTCCGCTGATCCAAATAACCCTTACCTGCTGGATTGAGCCCCTTCCGTATTGATAAAGTGATAGGCAATTCTGTTTATTTCATCGTCTGGAAATGCTTCTAAGAGTCGTTCCCGATAAATAGCCACTACTTCTTGTGCGATTTGATAAGAGATGGATATTTACCTGAAGCATCTGGAGGTCACTGCTCTTGTACCGCCCCTGCTGAACCGCTTGATAAGAACAGTAGATATGGTCTGTCAGCGTGACATAGATATACTCCTGAACTGGGTAATGGTATTTCTTGGAAAGCGTGTCAATCACATCATAGTCACTCGTGATAAAGTCCAGCGGAACATCTTTGAGCAAAGCCACAAAGTTTTTCCTTGGACTCTTCCTCTCATACGAGACTTTCTCAATGCCCTACTTTCCAGAACAGGATCACCCTTTGTCTTATTGAATGCTATCCACACCAATCAGAACAACCTCTTCACCATTTTCTCATGTTTGGCTAGAGCAACATTGTTATTCATAGGAAGTATGATTCGATACATAGTTCCCTCCTTATCATTTTCTTGCTTGGTTTCGTGAAATAAAAATGACCGCAAATAAACGGAAAATACAAGAGCACTGCCTCTTCAATTCATTTGCGGTCACGCCTAATCCAACTTAGTAACGCTCACCCTATTCAATTTATGGTTTCATTATAGCACATCAAAATGCAGATGTAAACCCTTTCTTTTACTTTTAAAAATATTTTTGAAGCCCACTTTTTCTAAGCATGACCAACGCTCATCAAGCTTTTTCAAGCTTGAATCCTCGATTTTAGATAAAGTAGGAGCCAAAGAGCAGAAAGTGCAAGACTTCATAAAAACTTCTTGGAAAAGCTTGCACTGAACTTGCCATGAAAGACTTGCTCTCCACTCGATTGAGGTTCTTCAGTGTCATAAATTTTTCTTCTATAAATTGCTTGTAGTTTATAGAAAACTCCCTAGAACTTCTTGATTTTTGATGACCAGATAAATGCCCAGCAAAATAATCAAAACAAAGAGACTTAGCTTTATCATCCCTTTGACAAAACGAACAATCCATAGAATAATCATGGAACCAATCAACCACATAATGGCTGAATGTTGGAAAAATCCTTGGAATGGTCTCAACATTCTCTCCAGCCTGAATAGGCGCTGGAACATGAGTTTCCCAAGCTGCTGTCACGCCCTAGCTGAGTTGCAATATCGCTGCCAGCTTTTTCCACAACCAAGCAAAAATTCCTGAGTTAAAATAAAGAGGAAAAACTTGCTCTGGGAAGCATCTAATAATATTAAAAAATCGTTTTTAGCATACCTTTATGATTGATACAAGTCTTTTTCAGCCTGGACATCTATTGGCTGAATGCTATAAAATGAGCCTGCCGACTGCATCACTGATTCCTCCTCATTATGGTCTAATCCGATAGCATGGCCCAATTCGATGCGCTGCTGTATGACAATCCGCTCACGAGAGTAACCATAGCGTCTGTCCAGCAAGTAGTAACTATTAAGGCGAACGGTCACACGGGTAAAACGTTTGGTGAGAGATTGGTCTGCGACTCAGCCTCACCAGCTGCACTGACGCTGCCATCATTCATCTCCGTCGCAGCAATATCCGCCTTGTCTTTGTCATTGATGATTTGAAAGGTGAAGGCACCTGTTTGATTCAAGAATCAATGGCCTCCTTATAGGCTGAACGGAAGGTTTCATTATTTTGTATCGATATAAATTGTGGCGCTTGGCTGATCCCAACGAGCCCCTGTTGTTGCATGCTCATCTGTCAGCTGATGGGACTGAATTCCCTCATTAGTCTGAAAACCAGTGGAAGAGTCCTTGATGCGTTAAGAATTGATCCACTGGTAACAGTAGTTCGAAGAGCCTGCGATAATCCTCAGCCCCCGTCTCTGTCGAAGTAGTGAAAAATAAAAACACCTACAAGAACAAGGAAACTGAGTGCCACAGACCAATAGCCCCTCAGATGAGCCGCCAAACCAAAGCGAACTATGAATCTAATAGAATTGAAAAATAAACTTCACGGCAGGCTCCTTTATCATAGAATGCACGAGATTTAGTCTAGCATCTTTCGCTTAAATAAAAACTGAATATGCATAAAAGAGCAAAGTATCGCAATAAATGACTCGGATACAAAGTCCCACTTGAAAAAGACGAAAAAGAAGCTGAGAAACTCAGCCTCTTCTTAAGTAAATTACAATTCGATATCACCGAAAAGATCAGCCATTGAGAAACCAGTTTGAGTTTCTGGAAGCTCGAAGTCACGTTTTTTCTTGACGACGTGGACGAGATTGACGTTTTTCTTCTTTTTGGCCTTCTTCTTGAGCTGGACGCTCTTCAAGAGCCTTGATAGAAAGTGATACACGCTCAGCAGCAGCATTCACTTCAAGAACTTTAACAGTTACTTCTTGACCAACTTTAAGAGCATCTTTTGGATTTTCAACACGTTTGTGTGAAATTTGTGAGATGTGAACAAGTCCGTCAATACCGGCAATACTTCAACGAAAAGCACCGAAGTCAGTCAAACGTTTTACTGCACCTTCAACTTCATCGCCAGCAACAAGTTTTTGTTCAACACCGTCCCATGGTCCAGGAGTTGTAGCTTTAAGTGAAAGTGACACACGGCCTTCTTCTTCGTTCAAATCAAGAACTTTCACTTCGATTTCGTCACCAACTGAAACAACAGATTTTTGGTGAAACGTTGCGCTCGTGAGAAAGTTCAGTCAAGTGAACCAAACCATCAACACCACCAAGGTCAATGAAAGCACCGAAGCTTGTGATGCGAGCAACTTTACCAGTCACAACATCACCAACATTCAATTTTACCAAATACTCTGCACGCGCTGCTGCAGCTCCTGCTTCAACAACTTCACGACGTGAAAGGATGAAGCGGTTTTTCTTTGGATCTACTTCTTTGATCTTAGCATCAAATTCTTGACCTACAAAACGTTCCAGTGTTGCGAACGAAACAGTATCGAGCATTGAAGCTGGAATAAATCCACGAAGTCCTTCAAACTCAACAGAAAGTCCACCTTTCAACAGCACGAGTGCCCTAACAGTAATAACTTCTTCTACGACCAACCAATTTGTCCCATGCTTTGCGAGCTTCTAAACGTTTTAGATACTGAGGTAAGTAACTGTATCTGTATCTTTTACCTACTACTTGACGAAGAACAAGCAATTCAAGTGTGTCACCTGGTTTTACAAAGTCATTGATGTCAGCATCACGATCATTTGTCAACTCACGCAGAGTCAAAAACCCCTTCAACACCAGTACCAGCAATGGCAACATTAGCTTGGTTAGCATCCACTGTCAATACTTCAGCAGTAACGACATCACCTGCCTCGACTGGCTAACACTGTTTAGCAAATCTTCAAATTCATTCATCTAAAATCCTCCAACAATCAAGTATACTACTTGACATACTTATAATTATTTTCCTAAAGCACCTGCAAACGACATTGATTTATCTTTGCCGTTTTCCACCCTATAAAAGAAATAAAATATCCGACGATATTTTTATCGCTTTATCTGATATATTACCCTAAGAACTGGGGTAGCTGGATTCGAACCAACGCATGAGGGAGTCAAAGTCCCTTGCCTTACCGCTTGGCTATACCCTCAATGATGAAATGGAGAGAGAGTTCGAACCCCTGAACCCGAAGGAGCGGATTTACAGTCCGCCGCGTTTAGCCTCTTTCGCTATCTCTCCGACAATCAACGATATCAATTATATCATTAATCTAATAAAAGCGCAAGCCCTTATTTTCCTAAATTGTAGGTTTTCAATCAAAGTTTCCACCGCTTTTTCAAGCTTTTTATATAAACTTTCAACATTTCCATTCTTGACAATAGCAAATTGACCGTCAAACTCGGCAATCTCGCCAATGACCTTTTTCCCAATAGAAGGTGTAGCCATCAGATTGATCAGCACCAAGCGTCACCTTGCTATCCGCAATTTGAATCTCAATTTTTTATCTTTTTACTCATTCTTCTACCTCTTTCAAGTTTCTATTTTACACAAAAATAGCAAAGCTGGCAAGTGAGTTTCCTCAATAAAAAGAGCCTCAAAAGGCTCTTTAAGTTATTCATCTACTTTTACAATCCAACCTTCGAGGCTTCCACATCACCAAATTGGATACCAGTCAGCTCATCGTAGAGTCTGCGAGTCACTGGCCCAACTTCTGTCGCTATAGAATACATGAAATCATCGCCATGCTGGATTACCTCCAATTGGTGAGATAACTGCTGCCGTACCACAAGCTCCTGCTTCGACAAAGCGATCTAAGTTGTCAATCGGAACATCACCTTCAATTGGCGTCAAGCCCAAGCGGTGTTCTGCCAAGAAGCAAAGAATATTTGGTAATGGACGGCAGAATGGACGGGCTCAGCAGAGTCTAAAATTCATTGTTTGCTGTAATTCCAAAGAAGTTGGCTGATCCGACTTCTTCAATCTTGGTATGAGTTGACGGATCTAGGTAGATAACGTCTGAAAAGTTACGAGACTTAGCCATCTTACCTGGTAGAAGACTAGCTGCGTAGTTACCACCCACCTAGCAGCACCTGTACCATGTGGAGCTGCACGGTCATATTCATCTTGGATCAAGAAGTTAGTTGGAACCAAACCACCCTTGAAGTAGTTTCCGACTGGCATAGCAAAGATGGTAAAAATATACTCCTCTGCTGGTTTTACCCCGATGATATCTCCGATACCAATCAAAAGGGGACGAAGGTAGAGAGTTCCCCCTGTTCCATACAGCGGTACATAGTCTTCATTAGCGCGAACAACAGCCTTACGAAAGCTTCCACAAACATTTCAGTTGAAACTTGGGCATTAAGAGACGATCGCAAGTGCGTTGCAGGGCGCTTAGCATTCTCATCTGGACGGAAAAAGTTGGACACTGCCATCCTTGGTACGATAAGCCTTTAGACCTTCGAGCCTGCTGACCATAGTGAAGACTTGGTGAAGACTCAGAAATATGCAGGGGTCGCATCTTCTGTCAGCTTGCCTTCCTCCCACTGGCCATTCCGATAATAAGCAATATAGCGATAGGGCAATTTCACATATGAAAAAGCCAAGATTTTCCCAATCAAGATTTACTGTCATAGTCTTTTTCCTCTTTTCCTTATCTTTCAATTTATAGATACTCCCTATTGTACACCTTTTTCTGAAAAATTCAATCATTATTTTCAATTTTTCGAAAATTTATTTTTAAAAACCAGTTCGTGTGAACTGGCTTGTTGAATACTTGATATAAGCTGAGAAGACTTCTTCGTCTGAAATAGTATCAGAGATGAAGCTACCGTTGCTGGTGCGCTCAGACAGGCTGAGGTCGGCCAGATTGATTTCATAGGCCGTTCCTTTATTAGAAAGCACCTGCAAAATCTGCTCTTCATTGGCTTCTGCTTCTGTTGTGAAGAGGTCAAAGTCCACTGCTTCGCCAAAGACTGCCCAGCCACAAAAACATGGTGTGGCTTAGACTTGAGCTCCCTCAAAACTTGAAGGCCACGATTTGCCCGACTGGTAACAGGAATGTCTGCGACTGCCATACGCTTGAGCGAACCACGCTGAGTCAGGATATAAAGTGAGTCTGTATTGGCGATAAAGGCTGCTACTAGGACGTCGTCCTTCTTGAGATTGATGGCTTTAACCCCTGCCGCCTTAGCTCCGATGACAGGAACTTCCTCAATATTGAAGCGAAGGGCATAGCCATTCTTGGTCACGAGCATTACATCATCCAACTTAATAGAGCCAGAGCAATAACCTGATCTTCTTCATTTTTCAAGCGGCAAACTTAAGCGATTTGGACTTGTAGGTCCGCCAAGGACTAAACTCCTTGCGCTCTACACGCTTGATTTGACCTAACTTAGTCGCTGCAAAGTAAGTGCCTTCCTCAAAGCTGTCCAGCAATTCTGTATAGATAACCTCTTCTTTGGTATCAAAGTTGCTGATGGTCTGGCTGAGGTGTTCTCATTTCTTTCCAGCGGATGTCTGAGAGCTCATGAACAGGCTGGTAAATAACATTTCCAGATTGGTAAAGATTAGTAAGTGCTGAGTCGTCTTAGCTGGACTAACGAAAATCAATCGGTCATCGTCACGTTTTGCCCATCTCCTCTAGTGTCGAAGCTGAGAAGGAACGCGGACTGGTCCGCTTGATATAACCAGAACGAGTCACGCTGACATAGGTCTCTTCCTCAACAATGAGACTAGCTGTATCAATCTCGATGGTGTTTGCTGTATCTTGCAACTCGCTGATGACGTGATTGCCAAACTTCTTCTTGACATCGCGGAGCTCTCGCTTCATGAGATTATACATAGTGCGCTCATCACCGATAATAGCAGCCAGCATCGCAATCTTTCTCCTTGCAACTCTGCTTCTTCCTCTTCCAGAACCACTACGTCTGTATTGGTCAAACGGTAGAGTTGAAGAGTGACGATAGCCTCAGCCTGCTCCTCAGTGAAATCATAGCTGACCTTAAGATTTTCCTTGGCGTCTGCTTTGTTTTCTGAAGCACGAATCAGGGCAATCACCTCGTCCAAGATGGAAATAACCCGAATCAATCCTTCCACGATATGGAGCCGTTTCTCAGCCTTGGCCTTGTCAAAGCGGCTACGAGCCAGAATAATCTCCTTGCGGTGGGCAATATAGCTGGTTAAGATTGGTACAATCCCCACCAAACGAGGCGTGAAATTGTCGATCGCTACCATGTTGAAGTTGTAATTAACTTGCAGATCAGTGTACTTGAAAAGGTAGTTGAGAATCAGCTCGGTATTGGCGTCTTTCTTGAGCTCAATGGCAATGCGAAGACCGTCTCGGTCGGATTCGTCCCGAACCTCAGCAATACCGGCCACCTTATTATTAACACGGATTTCGTCAATCTTCTTGACCAAGACCGCTTTTATTAATCTCGTAAGGAATCTCGGTGATGACGATTTGCTCTTTACCGCCCTTCAGCTTTTCAATCTCAGTTCTGGAGCGCACCACGACGCGACCTTTCCCAGTCTCGTAAGCTTTCTTAATCTCATCACGACCTTGGACAATGGCTCCTGTCGGGAAGTCTGGGTCCAGGCAGAAACTCCATGAGTTTGTCCACCTTGGCAGACGGATGGTCAATCATATAGATGACCGCGTCAATGACTTCGGCTAGATTATGAGGTGGAATATCCGTCGCATAACCAGCTGAAATCCCAGTTGCTCCATTGACCAAAAGATTAGGAAAGGCTGCCGGCAGAACAGTCGGCTCCTTCTCAGTATCGTCAAAGTTCCAAGCAAAAGGAACGGTATCTTTCTCGATATCCTGCAAAAGATAGCCAGCCATCTCAGACAGGCGCGCCTCAGTATAACGCATAGCCGCCGGTGGATCACCATCCATGGAACCATTGTTTCCGTGCATTTCTACAAGGATCTCGCGGTTCTTTCCAGTCCTGGAGACATGCGAACCATGGCATCGTAGATGGAGCTGTCACCGTGGGGGTGGAAATTCCCCATGATGTTCCCAACTGACTTGGCAGATTTACGGTAGCCCTTGTCAAAGGTGTTGCCGTCCTTGTTCATGGAATAAAGAATACGGCGCTGAACAGGCTTCAAGCCATCGCGAATATCCGGCAAGGCCCGCTCCTGAATGATGTATTTGGAGTAGCGACCAAAGCGCTCTCCCATGATGTCCTCAAGGGACATAGTTTTGAATGTTAGACATAATAATTCTCTTTTTAGTGTTTTATTGCAAGTAAATCTATATTTTATAAATTTAACTGTTTCTTTTGTAGGTAGTGAGAAAAGAAGAGCAATCCTACTAATCCTAGAATGAATAAAAGATTAATTTTTAATAACAAATAAGCTAAGTAGGGTATTAATTAGGCCGTGAAAAAAATGGCGCAATAAAGGATCGACTTAGTCTTTTTGAAAACAGCTGCTAGAAGAATACTGAGATAAATTGCAAATAGACTGAATAATATAAAAAGGCATCCTACTTTGGGAACTTCCAATCACAAACCATAAAGGTACATGCCATATTGCCCAAATACAACCTGTTATCAAACCGAAAATCCAAAAAGGAGAATCTAGTTTCCAAAGTTGGTTGCAAGATGCCTCGCCATCCCAATTCTTCTTCGCCACCATAAACACAGACTGCACTCAAAAACAACAAACAAATTTCCTAGTGGAAAAAGCTGGATTAAGCTCCTTAGATGAGAAAGCAATGACACCTGTCTGCACGAAAAATTAGTAAAAGAAATAACAAAATATCTTTTCTTTTGAGTCCCCTAAGATAAAAAGATACTATGCTTTTTAATGGATTTTTGAGGCAAACAAGAAATGGCTGCAATGGTTGGACCGAAACCTCCCAGTAAATGGAGAAAGACTCCTAGTGGACTTGTTAGACTTAAGAGGCTCATTTGTGTCAGAAAAAGCGAGCAATCCCCAACCAAATCCCCAAGAAATGAGAAAAATTAATCAGTAAAAATTTTGTTATCTTATTATTTTTGTAAATGTTTCATTTGTTTCGAGTCTCTCCTCAGCATACCAATCATCTTCTCTGCAGTTGCTTTGTCATAGGGGAAGCCGATTTTGAGAGAGAAGGCTTGGGCTTCTTTGTGGAAAAAGTCCATGGTATCTAAGAGAGACTCGGGTAATCTGGTCGGAAAAGTCAAGCAAGGCTGTAAATTCTTCTCTTTCTCAGCAGGCAAATACTGAAAGAGGTACTTGTAGTTCTTGCCAACATCGACCGTCCCCTTATCTGCTGCCACTTGCCAAGCTAAAAGCTTGAGCAATTCTTGCTGGCAGATTCCATACAGATGATCCGTCGCATAGACCAGGTGGTTTCGATGAATGCCCTTGACTACATAAGCTGACACCCACCAGAATTCATTGCAGGATTTGTCAAAGTCAGTCGCACTGGCTGGTGCCGTCCAATAGCGCTTGGGTGTCGGTGCATAAGGAGCAAACAGTCCCTGCGGGTCATCCAGCACCGTGAAATCCGCTTCGCTATCCGCCCATTCTTTGATGTATTCCTTTGGGCAAAGGGTCAAATCTATCCTATTGCCATCTTCAAAGAGCATGAGATAGAGGCGGCGATGGCTCAGTAGGACATGCTGCTCGATCATGCGCTTGCCAAACCTTTCCAACCAAGCAAGGTCAGCTATCAGACTATCAAAATTCTCCACAATATAGACCACATCATAGTCTTGGAACTCGTCCTTTGGAGTCTTTGGGTTTGTCCGCGAGCCGGACATAGCGACAGCATCAACCTGTAGCACTTTTTGCGGTTTGCAAAAATCACATCAAACATATCGGTTTCAGTTCTCATGGGAATACCTGCCTATTACTTCCAATTTTGTTAAGATTTTTCTCGATATTAAACAATTTGATTACAAAAATATTGATTTATTTTTCTTCAATCTCTGTATTACTTCCCGTTTAATTATTAATTTTCTTAAGTTTTTATAAATTCTATAGAGTGATAATTTTTAATCCCCATTCTTTTAAGAGTATTTTTAATGGATTTTTCATCGTTTTTTGCTAAACTCATCAATATAAACTTTTACGTTTGGCAATATTTCAAATATCCTTTGGAAGTATAATTTATCTGGAGAATCTTGATCTTTAAGATTAAAAACCAATAAAATAAATTTCTCTAACATCAGAAATTCTTTCTAAAAATTTTTCATTTGTTTAGATTCTAGTCTATTCTTTACAGGCTTTCTAACCGCCTCAATGACAGAATTTATGTAAGAACCTAAAGAAAGCGGATTAAAATCCTCTTCAACATCCTTTTTCTACATTATGACCTACCAGATACTCACCTGTAATAATACTTCCGTGTATGTGAAAAACATCCTCTTCTTCAACACCGTATTTATCTTCCAATATCGTTGTATAATTGAAAGTTAGATATAGTGCAATTCCTCTTGATTTTAAAACACTTTCCTTGATAGGTAAAAGACTTTTATACTCTTCCGATTTTTGAGATGGTATTAATCCATTCACTAAATAAACTATTCGTTGCATATTGATAAAAGTTTTTAAAGTTTCTGAGAAATCCTCTATATAGTTTGCTGTTCTAAAATAATCTATATCTTCTTCAGAATCATAGAAACTATTCAGTTCAAATTCGATATCACTTATCTTTTGCTAAAGAATTTTCAAAATCTCTCCAATCTTCTTTTGTATTTAACAATCGATGATATTAGCTCAAAATATTTACCTGCAACTTCTTGATCATTGTATACAATCTCTCCATGATTGCCAGTTAAATAGTCCGGAATTTCAAAATCATAAAAAAACGTACATCTATTTCAGGAATATTTTTCCTCTTCTTCAATTTCTTTATAGTTATAAGCTTGCTGATATACAAATCTTTTAAACTGTAAATAACTTGTCTTTAAGCCGTGAGCAAGATCAAATCCATTTCCTATAACAAACAATTTTTCATAATAATCTTTTAATTTTTACAATTTACTCTCTCAAAACACCATCTCCCCCACTCTCTTCAAGCGTAAACTTGACATTATCCTCAATCCACTTGCGGCGTGGTTCGACCTTGTCGCCCATGAGGACATTGACGCGGCGTTCGGCGCGGGCCGGGTCTTCGATGGTGACACGGATGAGGGTGCGGGTTTCGGGATTCATGGTGGTCTCCCAGAGTTGGTCGGCGTTCATTTCACCGAGCCCCTGTAGCGCTGAAGCATGGCACCCTTGCCAAACTTGCGGCGCAGGTCATCCAGCTCACCATCGGTCCAGGGCATACTCGACAACTTCGCTCTTGCCCTTGCCCTGGACATCTTGTAGAGAGGGGGCAGGGCGATATAGATACGGCCAGCCTCGACCAGCGGGCGCATATAGCGATAGAAAAAGGTCAGCAGCAAGGTCTGGATATGGGCACCGTCAGTATCCGCATCGGTCATGATGATGATTTTTATCATAGTTGGCATCCTCAAGGGTAAAGTCTGTCCCAACACCCGCTCCAATCGTGTAAAATCATGGTGTTGATTTCTTCGTTCTTGAGAATGTCGGCCATCTTAGCCTTGGCAGTATTGATAACCTTACCGCGTAGAGGCAGGATAGCTTGAAACTTACGGTCACGGCCTTGTTTGGCAGAGCCACCGGCAGAGTCTCCCTCGACCAGATAGAGTTCGTTCTTGGCTGGATTCTTGGACTGGGCAGGGTCAGCTTACCAGAGAGCAAGCCCTTGTCTTTTTATTCTTCTTGCCATTGCGGCTTTCGTCACGCGCTTGCGGGCCGCTTCCCCTAGCATCTCTGGCCTTGATAGCCTTGCGGATAAGGTTAGATGCTAGCTCACCATTTTCCAAGAGGAAGAAGGTCAGCTTGTCAGAGACGATGGAGTCCACGGCAGGACGAGCCAAAGGGCTGCCCAGCTTGTCCTTGGTCTGGCCTTCAAACTGCAGGTGCTCCTCTGGAACTAGGATAGAAAGAACAGCAGCTAGACCCTCGCGGTAGTCCGAGCCTTCCAGATTCTTGTCCTTTTCCTTGAGCAGGCCGGTCTTTCTGGCATAGTCGTTCATGGCCTTGGTAATCGCGGTCTTGAGTCCCGTCTCGTGGGTACCACCGTCCTTGGTGCGGACGTTATTGACAAAGGACAGGATATTGTCTGAGTAGCCGTCGTTGTACTGGAGGGCAACCTGAACTTGGAAGCCACTCTCCTCCCCCTCGAAATAGAGGACAGGCGTCAGGGTTTCCTTGTCTTCGTTGAGATAGCTGACAAAGTCTTCAACTCCGTTCTCATAGTGAAACTCTACTTCTTCGCCAGTCCGCTCATCTGTCAGCGACAGGCGGACATTCTTGAGTAGGAAAGCTGATTCCTTAAGACGCTCTGCAATGGTGTTGTACTTAAAGTCCGTCGTTGAAAAAATCGTATCATCCGGCATAAAGGTCACTTTGGTCCCAGACTTAGACTTAGGAGCCGTACCGATTTTCTTGAGCGTGGTGACAGGTTTTCCGCCATTTTCAAAGCGCTGCTTGTAAACAGCCCCGTCGCGCGTAATTTCCACTTCCAGCCAGCTGGACAGGGCATTGACGACAGAGGAGCCTACACCGTGGAGACCGCCTGAAGTCTTATAGCCGCCTTGGCCGAACTTACCGCCGGCGTGGAGAACGGTGAAAATAACCTCAACTGTGGGAATGCCCATCGCGTGCATGCCGACCGGCATCCCGCGTCCGTGGTCTGCGACGGTCAGACTGCCGTCTTTGTTTATCGTCACATCGATCCGGTCACCGAAACCTGACAAGGCTTCATCGACTGCATTATCCACAATCTCCCAAACCAGATGGTGGAGTCCCTGCTCCGTCGGTCGATCCGATATACATCCTCGGGACGTTTGCGGACCGCATCCAACCTTCTAATACCTGAATGGCATCATCATTGTAATTGTTAATATTGATTTCCTTTTTTGCCACAAGGAACCTCCTGCATGATAGTCATCCTTATTATCTTACAAGTTTTTGATAAATTTTTGCAAAGTTTTTCTAAAAATACCCTTTAAAAAGGCTGATAGAATCTGGATTTCAAGTGATTTTTGAGAAAGGCAGCCTAGCTGCAAGCGTCAGACTAGACAATTCTATAAAATATTCTTATCATAGTTCTTTGTCCAAGTTCCAAATCATGGTATAATAAAATCTATGATGAACACGATAATTGGATTAGTACTAGCATATTTACTGGGCTCCATCCCGACAGGTTTGTGGATTGGGCAGATTTTCTTTAAAAAGAACCTCCACGAATATGGCAGTGGCAATACTGGACGACCAATACTTTCCGTATCTCGGGAAGAGACGGCCAGCACTGCCACCTTTGCCATTGACTTTTTCAAGGGTACACTGGCAACGCTGTTGCCGCTTTTCCTGCATATTGAAGGGATTTCACCACTGATTTTTGGCCTCTTGGCTGTGATTGGACATACCTTTCCAATCTTTGCTGGCTTTAAAAGTGGCAAAGCCGTAGCGACTAGTGCAGGAGCTGTTCTGGGCTTCTCACCCGCTTTCTTTTGTCTCATCTGATATTGGTCTTTGTGACAACCCTCTATCTGGGAAGTATGATTTCCCTCGCCAGTGTGATTTCTGCAAGCGTGGCTATCCTGTCTGTCTTGATTTTTCCTGCTTTTAGGCTTTATCCTACCTAGCTATAGATTTCCTCTTTCACCCTGATTATCATTCTCTTAGCAGCTATTATCATCCTTCGTCATCGCGACAATATCCAGCGGATCCGAAATAAAACTGAAAAACCCTAATCCCTTGGGGCATCAACCTGACCAAGCAAAATCCAAAAATGAGATGGGACGGAAAATCGGTAATTCGTTAGAATTGATTTCGTCGTCCCACTTCCGCACAGCTGAGTGGGGCTGTAAATGCTGATGAAATCAGCGTAGTATAGCCCACTCAACCACTGCGTGCTTGCTCGACAATCCAAAAAACAATTGAGAGGCTAGGGACTTTTGTCCCAGCCTCATTTTTAATCTTTTGAGTCAGGCTTGATACGCCTAAGGTTCCCAGAACCAGTCCGAAGAGGGAAAAGAAGAACAGGATTCTTGCTTCCTGTTTTCGGAAGAGTTCCTTGTTTGCTTGCTATGTTCTGTCGGACGAACCTGTGCTGGAGCTTGATAAGTCGCCTTATTTCCTGCTGGCTGAGCTGTACTTGGCTTTTCAACAGCAGGTTGTTCTTGTGGTTTTGTCTCAGGCACAACTGGATGATTAGGTTGGCTAGGAACTACTGGATTGCTTGGTCTTGTTGGAACTGTTGGATTAGTTGGGTTGGTAGGATTGGTAGGATTGGTAGGGGTTTGCTGGGTTGCTTTGTCCGGGCTTAGAAGCGGCATCTTTTGGATCAGTACCCTGCTGGATTTCCTCGATATCCGTGTAACCATCTCCATCTGTATCCTTGCTAGCAGACATAGAAATCGTGCGAGAATTTGGATTGATTGCTGCATAAGCGGTCAAATCTGCACTTTCCAGATATTCTGCAAAGGCCACGTCCATAGATGGCCCCTTCCTCACGCGCTCCACCCAGCATGGTATAACCATCACCACCTGCTGCTAAGAAGTCATTGGTTGTCAGGTAATAGGTCTTAGCCAAGTCAAGGGCTTCATAAGCACCTGTTTCTTTTGTTTTTGATTTCGATGCGAAGGATCCGTTTCTCTGCTGGCAGAGTTGTGTCATAGTAAACTTTGGCACCAGAGACTTGCAAGAAACCGCCACTTGGCTCTAGCAATGGTTGGCCGTTTTCATCCAAGACAGGTTTTCCATCTTTTCTTGCAGGATTGAGCCCAAAGATTTGTGCAAACATATCTGCAATGTTCTGACCTGTTACCTTGATTTGTGAAATGGTATTTCCAAAAAGGCAATACAGCGATGACACTTCCCTTTGTGATGGGCTTGTCTTTGGCAATGGTTTCCCGTAGGTCGCCACCGTTGGTCACAGCCAAGTCTGTTTTGTTGGCAAAGCCTGTTTGGCCGTATTTTGTAAAGGGCATCTGCTACCACATTTCCCAGATTGGTTTCTCGAACGCGGACATTTTCACGGTCCCCGTTAAGCTCCACAGGACTCTTGGCTACAATTACCTTGGCATTTTTCTGCATCGTATTTTTCCTTGATCTTCTTGGACCATTTCTTGCTACAACTGGGTCTGGACTAGCTTTTTAGCTGTTGCAGCTGGGATTTGCTGAGGATCACCCAGAAGTTGGTTGGCCTTGAAAGTAACTTCACCGATATTATGCAAATAGCTACCAGTCTGGTTGTGAGGTCACATTTTTCACCGTAAGTAGTGGACTCTACGGTGGAGAATGCCGTCAATCACTGTAACGCGCTTGCCCTTTCAGCTTAGCATTTTTAGAAAGGGCTTGCACATAGGTAGAACCGCGCTCATTCAACCGGTGTCGTAGTATCCACACCCAAGTGAGCCAAAACGACATAGTGTTTTTGTAAGTCTTGCTTCAGCTGCTACATCGCCTTTCAACTTTCGTCAATCACTGATTAACCTCTGTGATTGGATCCAGCGAAAAGTCGACACCTTGAATATTTTTAGGGTGAGTTTTTGTAGCTGTCTCAGGAGTAGTTACCCCTGATTACGACAAATTCATCACCTTCTACATTCTTATCCTTGTCCACAATAGTGGATGCTTGAAGACACGGGCATTGTTGGTATAGGTATTAGCACATGAGAAGTGGGAAAATTAAAGGATTTCTTTATATTTTTAGCCTCATCCAAACCGAAGTCAAATTCATGGTTGCCGACCGCCATAGCATCATAGCCGATTTCATTGAGGGATCTTCGCGCGTTCTTCCCTTTGGAGCTATTAGAAATTGGTAGGCCTTGGAAAGCATCTCCTGCATCTACGACCAACGTTTGAGGATTTTTCGCACGTTCTTCCTTGATAACCGTTGCAAGTTTGGCATCTCCGATAACACCTTTTTCTTCGACGATACGACCATGCACATCGTTTGTATGAAGAATGGTGAGCTGCAGGCAAGCTTGCGTCGGACGCTCCTGATACATCTTGAGCATTAGCTGCGATGGCCGCATTAACACTAGCTTCATCGGCAGAAACTCCACCTGCTTGTGCCAAATCCGTTTCAGCCGGTTTTTGAGCTGGTTCGTTCACATTTGCCACAGCAGTTGCTGGCTGAACCTCATCCGCAGCAACTCTGATGGTCCAAAAAGGCAGGTGCCAACAAGAACCGTCGACAAAACAGGTAAAATAAGATGCTTCTTTTTCATAAAAAAGCTCCAGTCTCATGTTTTTCTACTATTATACTGTTTTTATTGTAAAAAGGGAATGCCTTTTCAAAGAATCCTTCTTTCTATCACGAAAAACGTTCCAAAATGAAATGGAACGTTGATTTTTCACGAATATCTGCTAGTCTTGAAGACGATTTCCATCGCAGATGGTATATTTGACTTGGCCTTTCAGCTCTTCGCCAACAAAAGGTGAATTGGCTGCCTTGGAGGCAAAATGGTCGGAAACCAGACAGGTCAGCTTTAGGATCAAAAATAGTGATATCCGCTGGGCCTTCTTCGGCTAGAAAACCAGCATTAAAATCGTAGAGACTAAGCTGGATTGACTGTCATTTTCTCCAAAAGTTCCATCAAGCTTAGAATGATCAGCCTCAACCAAGTAGGTCAGACCTGAGAGAAAGCGAGGTCTCAAGACCAGTCATACCAGAAGGCGCTTTGGTAATATCCGCCACATTTTTCTCGTCAGCATGGTGAGGTGCGTGGTCCGTTGCAATGACAGAAATAACACCGAGACTTTGAGCCCTCTCGATAACGGGCCAGACGGTCCGATTCTAAGCGCAGAGGCGGATTCATCTTAGCATTACTGCCCTTGGTCAATAGTGCAATGTCTGTCTTGAGAAGTGCTGAGGTGCTGCTTCAGCGTGACTTGAGCACCTAGCTTCTGAGCGAATTCCACTACCTTACACTCTCAGCCTTGGACAAATGCTGGATATGCACATGAGCCTTGGCATCATAAGCAATCATGACATCGCGGCAATCATACTGTATTCTGCCACACCTGTCGCGCCACAGATATGAAAAATGCTCTTTGGCGATATGCTCATTGAAGCCGAGGATGCTGGTGAGGGTTGGGATCTTCCTCATGCAAGCTGATAAAAGTGTTATTTTTACGTGCTTCTATCAGGAGCTTCATGAACAATGCCAGCGTTGGTCAGCGGAATACCGTCATCAGAAAACCAACTGCTCCTGCTGCCAAAAGATCTTGGAAATTTGTCAGATGCTGGCTATCAAAATTCTCTGTAATCGTCGCGACGGACTTGATATGGATATTTTCACGACCAGCTGACTCAGCACTTTTCAGGGTTTCAACTGTAGAAATGGTCGGATTGGTATTGGCCACTCATAACAACCGTTGTAAAACCGCCCGCCGCCGCTGCCAAGGCTCCTGTGTGAATATCTTCTTTATGGGTCTGGCCTGGCTCCCGGAAGAACGTGATGTCAACCAGACCGAGCAACGACCAAACCACTAGCATCTAGGACTTGGGCATCAGCCCGCTCCAGATTTTGGCCGATTTTTGACAATTTTCTTGCCCTCCACCAGCACATCGCACACTTGATCCAGACCAGACATAGGATCCATTACACGGCCATTCTTGATTAGTAGCATTTTCTATCTCCTTTATTCGTAAAAATCGACCTGCGTGCTCGAGCAGTTTATCACCATCATAAACAAATTTGGCTGAAAAGAAGGGCTTATCCTCCAGTAGCCACTCAACAAAGGTATGATCTCCTTCCCCAAGTCGGCTTTTGAAAGAACCTGATCGTAAGGCACCCATTCCAAAGTACCTTCATTGCAATCAATCAACTCTCCTTCAAACTCCGTCACCTTGAAAACATAAGTGTACCAGTCCAAGTCGGGAGTGAATTCTGGAAAAGTAATAATACCTTTTAGGACAGGCTTGGCCTTTAGTCCTGTTTCCTAGAATCTCGCGTGCTGCGCATTCCTGCGGGGTTTCTCCTCGCTCTAACTTACCACCGACCCAATCCATTTCCCAGCATGAACATCGTTGGGCTTTTTGTTGCGATGCAGCATGAGAAACTCGCCATTATCGATATAACAAATCGTTGCTAACTGAACCACACTACCTCCTAAGCTAACCAATCAATAGGTTCCAAGCCATTAGCCACTAAAAATCATTGGTCCGTGAAAAGGGTTTGCTGCCAAAAGAAGCCACGGTAGGCAGACAGCGGACTTGGGTGAGCCGACTCGATAATCAAATGTTGGGAATTGATAATCAGGGCTTTTTCTTGCGGGCGTAAGACCCCATAGTATAAAGACAACTGGATCTGACTTTGTATTGACAACCTTGATAATAGCATCTGTAAAAGGCTCCCAGATTAAGCCAGCATGCGCATTGGCTTGACCAGCAGGCACTGTCAGCCCAGCATTGAGCAAGAGAACACCTTGCTGAGCCCAAGACGTCAAATCATGCGACTCCTTCACGCCGATATCATCGGCCAGTTCTTTGAGAATATTCTGTAAAGAAGGCGGAGCTGGAATGTCATCAGGCACCGAAAACTCAGGGCCCTGTGCCTGTCTCGGTCCGTGTAGGATCCCGCCCCAAAAATAACCACCTTAACATCTGCTAAATCTCGTCGTCTGAATCGCATTAAACACCTTTTTCCTGAGGTGGGTAAATGGTTCCCGAAGCATTACACTTCGTCTAAAAAATGATTGATTTTTGCAAAATAACCTTCTGGCAGCTGCTCCTTAATCAAAGCGTGCCAAGCTGAATGCTGCATATCTGTCTCCTTACGTCTCAATTTCACGAACTTGTTCATCTAGCTCTATGGCCGAATAATGGTCAGCTAGATAAGATCTAAAGCGACCCAATTTTTCTTTTATATTTAAGTGGCATAAACACTGTTCTATAGTCTTGATTTCGACAATAAGGAAGAACTTCGGTGGCAAAAAGACTTGGATTTCTTGCTCCCTTTGTATCGACTATATTTCTGATATTTATTCAAGAAAAATCTCACAACTTTGAGAATCCATCTTCCTAAAACAGAAATAGTTGTGATAAGTAATGAGGCAATTCTTATAAGTCAAAAGCTTTAATTCTTTTGTCATAAAAAGTCAGCCTCCTCTTCTATTGTTTCAAAATCAGGAGTTGGGGATAATTCCTCCGGTCATTCTCTTAAGATATTTTCTATGCCTGCTGATATGCTCAGTTAATTCAAGAAATCGAACAAAAAGCGAAACCAGAAATAATAATTCCACAAAACAACCTCTACAGCTACTTTTTCTCTCGCTCTTGCTTGCTGCTTCCCATACAACCACTTCCTATATAATTCAAATAGGAAAAAGCAAAAACAGTCAGCAAGATCAAAAGTAATAGAAAGAAAATTTTATATATAAAATTTAAAAATAAACTTCCCTTTATCATAATATTTTTAGAGACAACCTCCTGGAACAAGGCAATAAGCATTTTCTTTTCTATCTAATCCATCTAAGCGCTCTTCTTAGTTCTGTGGTGCCATTTTCAGAAAAACAAGAACCATGGGCTAGGATGATTTTTCTGGTTTACCGAGCTGAATGCCGCATACTGTCTCCTGCATTCCATACACTATAGGCAACTTCAAGCTGACAAGTCTAGTTAGGACCTTCTTTTCACAAAATTTCATGCGAGTCAAGTCGAGCGGATATTGGTCAAGCCAACAGCAGATAAAATCAAAATCTGTGGCAAAAACTGAATCAGGTATCGCGTCTCGCCTCCTTCGAAAATCTGCAGAAAGAGCAGGCCACCGAAAACTGTCAAGCTTTAAAAATTCAAGGAATCGTTTTGGTCGATATTTCCAAGCGGCAAAGACCAGCCTAAAGCCATGACAATCCAAACTGCCTGCTTGAGTAGCGAATAAAATCGAAAACTATTCTTATCAGAATTGAGGAAAAAGTCACGGATAAACATGGGCAGATGCATTGTCTTTCTGTGAACTCATAAGCGGTGAAATATACAGTGCTCTTTTCATTTTCAACACTGCGATAGAGCCAACGCAAGTTTCCTTCAGCAACTGTCAAAGAGTGTTTATAATACAGGTGTTGTAGAAAGGTCAGCAGGGTGTATTCTTTCAGATGGCGCTGATTTCTTTGATGACATTTTGCTTGGCAAACATGCTGTTATGTAGTCAGCTCTGCTTGTCAGGTTCGCACGTATTGCAGAGCCCTTCCTTCATGTCTCTCCTGATCGTGACCGATATTGGTTAGGCCCAGATTGATGAAAAGTAGTGGCCCTCTGGGCCAGTCGCCCTAGCCTTGATGATCGGCACTTCTGTCTGGTGAGCCAGACTATAATGAAATGGAAGGTAGCCTGCTGAAAAGCTTAGAGAAAAGACCGCTTGCAGTCAAGAAAAACTTGTTCCAGTTTTGTCTCAAAACACAAACTCCAAAAACAGCAATCAAGTAGAATCATCACTGTCGGACGAATCAAAAAGGCAAGACTGGTCAGAATCCTAATAAAAAGGCCTCTAGAAATGATTTAGTGACTATTCCCTTATTTTCCAACAGACTCAGAGCCAGAAAAATCTGTAGACTAATCCAAAGGCAAGGGAGAATGTCCGTACATAGACGATGTAGTGAGGAAAATCTGACCAAGGTCACATAAAGACTAAAAACCGCATCGGCTGTAGCCTGGAAAAATACAATTGACAGCCTTTGTAGAGGATCCGAGGCATCATTGACGTAAAAAGATTGATTCCTGCATAATCCAAAGAGCCGCTTCACCAAAAAGATTAAAGAAAAAGCGCTCATAGAGAAAAGAGGGCAGATTATTAGGATTGCGTTAGATAGCTGGAAATAGAGGACTCCTTCAGGTACTTGAAAGCCCTGAAAAGCCACCGCTGCGTCCTCGTCGAATCAAAAGCTCAGCTGATAGGAGCATGATGAGCTGAAAAGGAGAGCTGCTAAAAGCAATGGCCAGCTTGTGCCTCATCAAAAATGATAAGACTTTTGGCTGAAACCGATAGCGATTCGCTAGGATTGCCAAGACTCAAAACAAAATCGACAAGCTGCTCTAACTGCTGACACATGAAAAATAGCTGTAAACAGCCAATGAAGACTCATTACCAGCATGATTTTTGCAGAATCAAAAAGTGATGATAAATCTTAGACATGGCTTTATTATAACAAAATCAGCCACTTTTTGCTATTTTTAAAAAGTGAGCAGAGGCTAAGTAAATCCTAAAAAGGAGACAGAAACATGCTAGTCCCGCCTCCTCAGTACCTTCTTAATTTTGCCAGTTTTCTTGATCGTCTTTAAACTTCTTCAGCAAAGTCAATCCTTCTGCATTGATGTAGCCTTCTTGCTCAGCCAAGTGGATAGCTCTGTGTAGTTAGACAGGTCACACTTCACGCCTGCATCCGCAAAGTCTCTATCCGCCTTTGGCAATTCGTAGGTGAAAAATGGCTGCGGCACCGATTACATCTGCTCCTTCACGCTTAGCTGCTGACAGCATCCAAGACAGAGCCGCCAGTGGAAATCAAATCTTCAATCACAACCATCTTTTGTTGACGGGAGCTACTGGCCTTCAATCTGATTGCCCGCCCGTGATCTTTTGGTTTACTGCCGATATAGGCAAAAGCGCAGATCATCTTGTCGGCAATGATAGCATATGAGGAATACCCGCCGTTGCTGTCCCCGCGATCACTTCCACATCAGGAAATTCCCGCACGAATCTTTTTCAACAAAGCCATTTTCGATCAAAGTTCTAGTCTCTGGGAAAGCTAGTCACTCGGTTATCTGTATAAATCGGTGATTTTAATCCCAGAAGCCCAAGTAAAAGGCTCCTCTGGTTTCAAGTCAGCGCTTTGATTTTTCAACAAGTCGCGTGCAATATCGTTGGCTAAAGTCATTTTTCACTCCTTATACATCTGTTATTCGTTTCACTTGTGAAATTCTTATTTAGCTATTCCACTGTTTCTCAATTTCGTGATAAGCATCCCAAGGATTTTCAGCCTGAATAATCGGGCGACCAACCACAATATAATTGCTGCCAATCAGATGAGCTTCCTGCGTCGTCATGGACCCGTTTTTGGTCACCTATTTTCAGCACCTGCTGGCGGATACCTGGCGTCACGCAAAGAAAATCGTCCGCCGTAGCTGCCTTGATGAGTTCAACTTCCAAAGCTGAGCAAACAACCCCATCCAGCCCAGCTTCCTTGGCCTTGCGGGCATAGTTAACAACCGATTCCTGCACGGTTGTTTGGATATTTTCGACAGTCGCGCATATCTTCTTCACTGGTCGAAGTCAACGGGTTGCCGCTACCAGCTTCGCATTGTCACCGAGAACTTTTTTGGCCTCCCGCATCATCTCAACGCCGCCAGCCGCATGAACCGTCACCATATCAATACCAAAATGTTCCCAAAACAGACGAAGCTGAACGCACGGTATTGGGATGTGATGCAATTTCAAATCGAGGAAAATACTATGTCCCAAGCCTTTCAGATAATGCACAATTTCTGGACCAATAGCATCAAAAGAATTCCATGCCGATTTTTGACGTACAGTTTTTCATCTTCAGGAAATGCTCCAGAAAGTTTTTGACATCATCAAAAAGATGGAAAGTCTAGGGGCGATAATAGGACGTTCTTCACGCATGCAGTTCTTCTCCTTGCTTGTTACTTGCTATAAAGATGATTACAATCATAGAAAAACCTTGCCCGAGAGCAAGGTTACATCGAAAATGTGGCAAAATCTGCCATTTTAAACGTATGCGCCTTAGAGCCTCTCTGGACTTCTTTAAAGGTTTTGTCTTAAACATTCTATAATTTACTGGGAGTTTGTCAAGAGAAAAATCAAGCTTAAAAGTAAATTTTCTCTGACTTTCTTTTCTCAAGCTTTCTAAGCTTTCAATGCCGTATTTATACATGACTTGCGGAAGCTTTTTCTATAATGTTGAGGACAGGCATAAGGGTCGGTAAAATTCGCTGTTCCGACGCCGATAGCTGATGCGCCAGCGATAAACATCTCCAGCGCTGCCTCTGCCGAGTCAACTCCCACGCCAATGATTGGTAGTTTGGTGAACTGAGCGACCTGACGAATCAGGCTTGAGTGCTACAGGAAAGACAGCTGGACCAGACATGCCACCTGTTCCATTAGCAATGATCGGCCGCTTCGTTTTCAGATCGAAACGCATTCCCACCAAGGTATTGATCATAGTCAGTCCGCTCGCGCCCGCATCTTCTGCCGCCTTGGCCACTTGCAATATCTGCTGCGCCAGTCAATTTGAGCATAGACTGGGACTTGGGAGGCAGCAACTGCGCTTTTACCGCTTCATAGGCTAGATCAGTAACTTGCCCGATTAAAGACCCGCATTGCCAGGATCCACATTGGGGCAGGAAATATTGAGCTCAATCGCCTTGACATTTGGGGAGCTTGGGAAATTTTTCCAGATACATAAGCATATTCTTCATTGGAAAAACCGCACATTGGCAATAATCGGTAAGTCCGGATAGTGCTGAGCCAGCCAAGGAAGTTTTTCAGCCAAAACTGCATCGACCCCTGGATTTTGGAGACCGATAGCATTAAGCATACCAGCTGGCGTCTCAGCCACACGGGGCGTTGGATTGCCAAAGCGGGATGTTGCGTCGTCGCCTTGATCATGATAGAACCCAGTAGATCCAAGTCATAGTATTTGGCATACTGCTTGACCGAAGCCAAAACAACCTGAAGCTGGAATGATTGGATTTTTCAGCTCTAATCCTGGCAGAGAAATTTTTAAACGATTTTCAGGCATTTCCTTATCCTCCTAAAGCACGATGGTCCCAGTCTCAAAAACTGGACCGTCTTCATAAACCGCTTATTGACCGCTTCATCCTGGCCTGCCACATGAACGACGCAGGCATAGCAGGCACCCATACCATAGCCATCCGAGACTCCATTGATAGATAGGCATGGGAGATCATGAAATATCCGATCCACATACTGGAGCATATCGGGCGCTCCACAAGAATAGACCGCAGCAAACTCTTCTGTCAGCTCGTCAACAATGGTTGATACATAGCCCTTTTGACCATAACTGCTCATCATCTGTAGTGATAAACAACTGACTGCACTCACGAAATTCTTCTTCCAAAATAACCGCAGATTGATTGGCAAATCCTAATACTGCTGTAACGTGGGGCACCTTTAGCATGCAGTTCTTTGGCCGTTTGTAAGAGAGGAGGCACACCGATACCACCACCAATGATCAAGACCTTGTCACCCTTTTTCTACTGGAACAAATCAAAACCATTTCCCTGAGGTCCCATGACATCAAGATAGCTACCGACAGGAAGCTGAGAGAAAATGGCAGTCCCGCCACCTTCGACCCGATAGATAATTCGACGATATTTTTCTCCCGATCAATCTCCGATATAGAAATCGGACGTCGCGCAGCTTGTATCATCTGGCACTCGAATATGCAGGGAATTGCCCGACCTGCATCTGGCTCCACCATCCTGGCCTTTCAGGCGCATCGAAAAATCTGAGGCGCAATTTCTACCTGCTCCAGCAGCTCCATTTGCTCCAGCATAATCTTGCCAAATCTCTTTTTACAACTGTCACTAAACCATGACAACCTCACTTTCTACAGAAAAACCTCGCTACAGCAGGGTTTTTTGCAAAAAACGAGGCAGTCAAATTGCCCCTTTATACCGTTTTTCCTACCTTGCAGCCTCACTGGACTTGATTAAAGGTTAAATTGTAAACATTATATCGTTAGAGGATGAGGAATGTCAAGGCATAAAAAAATATTAGAATTTTCAAATGTTCTCTAAGGAATCACAGTCTTACCAGCTCTTGTCAAATTCACTACTGTTGCATTTGCCAGATAAACTGCCATCTTCCCTGCCGCTTGAAAAATCAAGGTTACTGAATCATATTTTCGTTCTATGTTTCGAAAGTTTCTATAATTGGCCTGTAGTGATAAGGGGCTATTGCTCATGCCACTTCGTAAACAGTAAGTTCTGAAGGAAGTCCAAAACGCTCAACAACCTCTTGATATGATCATTCCACCTTTTCCATATTGACTATCACCCACTGTCACTGTATCCACATATCTTCTGGCTTCCCACTTAAAAACAAATTCGTCTTTCGTCGCTGAAGGATAGTTACTGTCATCTAAATATACTGCACTTTTTACTTATCAAATAATAGTTCTGCCATTCGAATCAGGGTCATAAAAACCAAATTGATTTCCTGAGGATGTCCCGATGAGCCATATCTCGAACATCTATAATTCTTGTCTTATAGTTAGTATCAATTCTTTTTGTAGCAAAAATTCACATCTGAACCCTTACCGTATTTCTGCAATGACTTCTTCTAAAGATTTGGGCTATTAGTCCCCATTTCCACTTTGAGGTTCTACAAAATTATCCAATGTCCAATTAAAAGCAAACTCTCTCTTCATCTTCCTCAACAATTTTCTTTTTCAGCTCCTTTTGTTCTTGGTCAATGTTGATTCATCATCATTTTGCTGACTAACAAGCTGTCTCTACTAACTGACGAGGCTCTATCGTCATATTTGTACTTCAATTCAGCTTTATTAGGAACCTGTTGCGATAAATAATAGAATCCAAAGAACAAAGCAAAAGAGATTGCCAAACAAAGAAGGGTAAAAGCCAAGCTAATTCTTTTTTTCTCCTCCTTCATCGTCATCATTCTGAGCTCTTCTCGTTTTAGCTTTTTGTTGACGATAAAGGTCTCTTTTGATCTCTCTAAACGAATGAAGACCACGTTTTTCTTGCTACTTCTCCTCATTTTCCTCCTCTTTCTTATCGATTTAGTTTACTCACTTTCTTTAGACACCAAACGCCATCTACCATCTCCTTGCTTGTAGAATTCTAAATGAACTCTTTTCAATTGTTCTGGATTTTGCCAAGAATGCGGATTAACATAATCAACCCGCATCTTCAGTTGATTGTCGTCTCCAGAAATCGTCTGATGTAGAGGTAAAGCTCGACTTTTAAAACAATCTCATCATATGGTGTACCTTTAGCTGTTCCTTCTCTAGCACCAATAACAAGACTATCGATGTATTCTTACGTCCATAAAAAGGATCTATGAGGATTGTTATCCACCTGAATTTTATCACTTGAAAGGCTATAAAATGGTATTTTTGAAATGAGCTTATAGACACCATCAAATTCAGCAAAGGTTAAAGATACATAGCCCATACTACCATTTTTCGATTTCCAGATAAGGCGAATATGTTTTTGAACTTTATGATTTGGCAAAAATCAATCCGAGCCCCACCTTGACTGGTTTCCCAAATTCCTTTAAAACATCTTCCAAGACGGCTCCGCCCTTGTATTTTGTTTTTATGGGAAGCGCGACTGCCTTTTTCAACTGTCCAAAGAAAGGGACCGCTTTTCTGGAGAAACAATAAGACTTTTAGCCAATTGTTCTGCTTCAGCTTTCCTCATCTTCCAAACTATTTGATGATGAACTAATCTGGCTAGACGGAGTTGGCGTCTGCTTAGCTTTTGCTTTTTCTGACAGAGAAAGTGTCAAAAAACCGTTCCAATGACAGAAAATACAACAATAGCTACTACCATGAATGGTAAAACTTAGATTTATAGGTTTGCTTTTCTAACTCGAAAGCAATATCTTCAAACAGAATCTTCTTGTCTCTTCATCACTGCTCCTTATCAGTCTAAAACTCATCACTATCATGAATAGATCGAGATTGCAAAATGTACCTCAGTCTGTTTATACTAGAGGAAAGCACAATTCCCCGTCTTTTCTGCTTGCTTTGGTTACTCAAAGGAGACCATCAGTCTCCTATCTTTCTCTTCTATCGATATGACTAGTAACTGTCGTCAACCGAAAGCCAGTCTTCTTGACGATGAAAGATTAATGAACCCATTCATTATTATATCTTTCATCTGAAGTTACGTATTGGAGTTCCAAGCCAATATGCTGACTATCTGCCGCATCCAAGTGAGAAATAACCACTTCTGATTCTCTAGGTAGGCCAAATAATTGAATGATTTTCATAGGACATACGTGTGATTGCCTGTGCTCTCGTCACGAACTTGTAAACCAGTAATGTCATCCTTTGTCCAGAGATGGGACTATCTCTGAGGCAACCTTGGATAGGCCTCATCAAGAATATTCGCGCTCTTTCTAATTAAATAATAGCCTGCTCCATCTTTTTCAAATGTCAACCTTAAACTACTATGATGGCCTTGAGTAATCTCACTTGTATAGTTTAATTCAATATTCCCATTGCTCTCAGTATAAAAAAAGCTTGAAGCCTTGCCATGCTTTTTCAAGGATTTGATCCAGAGAAGCTCCGCTTTGACCAGCTGCAGTCTCCCTTAATGTTGCAGATTGATGATGTCAGCTAGATTGTCCATGTAAAACGAGAGTTTTCTCTATCAACAACTTTCTCCTCTAACAGAAGCTCCTCTGATGACTTTTGACGAACAGATGAAGACATGCTGCTTCGCCCTAAGTCCCTCATAAGAGATTTAAGCCCCACATGATCATCACCTTCCCAAGTGGAATCATTAAACAAATTGTCAAAAATACTATAAAAATAGTAATGGGTAGTCCTACCGAACGATTTTTATAGTCATCCTCTTTAAAAGCCATATCGCCCTCCTTATTTCCTTCATTTTAGCATAGGAAACTTTAGCAAGCAAACATTTTTCTAAACTTCTGATTTATCAGATCCCCAGTTTGTGATAAAAATAGACCTATGAGAATTCAACAGTTACACTATATTATCAAAATTGTCGAGACTGGCAGTATGAACGAAGCTGCCAAAGCAACTTTCATTACTCAGCCTAGTTTGTCCAATGCTGTGCGGGATTTGGAAAATGAAATGGGGCATCGAGATTTTTCATTCGCAATCCCAAAGGAATCACCTTGACCAAAGACGGCATGGAGTTTCTTTCCTATGCTCGCCAAGTGGTGGAGCAGACTCAGCTTTTTAGAAGAGCGACACAAAAATCCTGTCGCCCACCGCGAGCTTTTTAGCGTCTCTGCCCAACACTATGCCTTTGTAGTCAACGCCTTTGTTTCCCTGCTTAGAGCGACATGGAGAAATACGAGCTCTTTCTGCGGGAAACTCGGACTTGGGAAATCATTGATGACGTGAAGAACTTCCGCAGCGAGATCGGTGTCCTCTTCCTCAACAGCTACAACCGTGATGTCCTCTCTAAAATGCTGGATGACAGCCATCTGATTGCGACCCATCTCTTCACAGCACAGCCCCATATTTTTGTCAGCAAGTCCAATCCGTTAGTCAAGAAAAAGCTGGTACAACTGTCAGACTTGGAAGATTTCCCTTATCTCAGCTATGACCAAGGTACTCACAACTCCTTCTACTTTTTCTGAGGAAATTCTCTCACAGGAGCACCATAAAAAGTCCATCGTTGTCAGCGACCACGCAACCCTCTTTTAACCTTTTGATCGGTCTGGATGGCTACACGATTGCGACTGGTATTCTCAACAGCAACCTCAACGGTGATAATATCGTCTCCATCCCTTTGGACATCGATGACCCAATCGAGCTGGTCTATATCCAGCACGAAAAGGTATGCCTCGTCCAAGATGGGCGAGCGCTTTATCGAGTATTTGATTGAGGAAGTACAGTTTGATAAATAAAGTAAAACACCTGAAACAAGCATCCAGTGCTCACATCAGGTGTTCTTTTTATTGTCGTAATTTCTCCAAAACTTCCCTATCTTGCCTTCGATGACGAGGTCAGCTTGCTTATCCTGTGGAATGCTGGTCTTGTTGATGACGACCAGATGCTTGCCAGTAAAATACTGGATGAGACTGGCTGCGGGATAGACGACCAGGAGGTACCTCCGATGATCAGCAGTCGGCTTGATGAATGGCCTGCGCAGCTTGCTGGAAAAGTCTCCATATCCAAGGGCTCTTCATAGAGGGTCACATCGAGGCTGATCATGCCACCGCAGTCAGGGCAGTAAGGCACCGTTCCAGGCAGAGCTAGAAAAGCCTCCAAATCATAAAATCGCTGACAGTTTAGACAGAAATTCCTATCCGCACTGCCGTGCAGCTTGAGGACATTTTTGAACCAGCCATTTCGTGCAGGCTATCAATATTTTGCGTCACCACAGCCTTGAGCTTTGCCGGCCTTCTCCAGATGAGCCAGATGAGGCGTGAGCCGCATTGGGCTTAGCATCGGGATCAGAGCAGGTATTTCTTGTAAAGAGTCGAAAAACTCCTGCGGATAGCGCTCAAACATGGTATAGCGAAACCAGCTGCTCTGCCGTGAAATGCCAAACCCAGCTTGACACTGTAAATCCCATCCGAACTACGAAAAGTCAGGGATATTAGACTCGGTCGAGACACCCGCCCCACCGAAAAAGACGATATGCTGACTTTGGTCAATCATGTCTTGCAACTGCTGTATTTTATCCATTTTTCCTCTCCTGTCAATAAAGCTCTAACCAAGCGATTTACCTCATCAAAAATAAAAATGTTCCCGATCGTAGAGCAATCCCTGTAAAAGCGCGCCAAGTCCACCAAAATCTCCATAAAAATGCTGGGACGAAAATCCCGTTGTCCGATACAATTCTGCTTTCATCAAAGGGCGTAATCAAAATGAGCCAGCGGTTTCGGACTGACTTCTCCAACTCCCGCAGCTGTCTCGACCTCTTCCTTGACAGACTCAGGCAGATCCAAAATGCAAAATCAACTCTGTCAGACTGGATGAATTGACCGTGCTCTCTGCTATGAAAGACCTGTAAAGCAGCGTAATCCGACTCCCCGCATCCGCTCAAACTTCCAACGGTCATAGCTGGCTTCACGAGAATTATGGATAAAGTGCTCAATATCAGGAATTTCCAGCTTGATCAAGCGCATGAAAATCCGATAAATCGCTAGACTAACCGCTCGAACGAAATCAATAAATCTGCTCATTGCGCAGCTAGCTTCCAAATCATAGAGATAGTTAGCCAGCTGTTCATCAGCCAAATCGGTATGACCAGCTCGAAAACCGCTTTGCGTCTGCAGTGATCTTCAACTCTTCATCCATGGCTAGCAGAATATTGAGCTCTCTGCGCTCTGCCAGAATATGCAACAATTTTGTCAAAACTGGTGAGCCGCTCATCAACTGTTGCGCCAGCTATATGAGGCATAGCATAGTCGACGAAATCGCAAAAGAGAATTTCCTCTTTTAAATCTGAGATTCATGCTTAATCAATCAAAGGTTTCAGACCAACCTTCATCATATCGGTGAAGGTATTTTTGGCGTTCCTCTGCTGTCGTATCTTCGTCAGGATTGACCAAAACTATCAGAAATGGTCATGATGAGCAGAGCATCTACTTGGTGCTGAGCAGCCAGATAGTAAAGGAGCTGCTGCTTCCATTTAACAGCTTTTACGCCCCATTTGCCCAGCTCGATATTTTTCTCAAAAGTAGTTTGAATAGAAAACGTCTGATGACAAGACATTTCCGACATGGGTTGTCAGGCCAAAGTCTTCAGCAATATGATAAGCCTTGTCCAGCAAATCAAAGCTGGCAATTTGTGGAAAAATCATACTGTGGTCAGTTACGGAATAATGTTGGAGTTAGTTGCAGCCGCCTGAGCCAGAACCAATTCACGAGACGTGAACTGTCTGCATTGAGCGAGCCACCGTTCCCACACGAATCAGCTTTTTCACACCGTAGTCCACAATCAACTCACGCGCATAGATAGAGATTGAGGGCATTCCATTCCCGTTCCCATAACAGAAACCCGCTGACCCTTGTAAGTACCAGTGTAGCCGAACATGTTCCGCACTTCGTTAAAAGCAAACGGCATCTTCTAGGAAAATTCTCCGCAATAAACTTGGCCCGAAGCGGATCACCCGGAAGAGAAATTTTTATCGCAATTTCACCCTGCTTAGCAGCAATATGGATAGACATAATTTATGATACAAAGGGCGACAAGAAAACGACTGAAAATTAGGAATCTGACGAGAAATCCTGATTTCTCAGTCAGATTATTTATTTTCGAGTTTTCCGCTCGTGTTCAAAATCAAAACACTCGCTCTACCTTTCTTTTTATTTTTTTATATTTCATAGCTAGGAAAAAAATCGGATTCAATCATGACTCCGATAAGCCTACTACATTTTTATTTAAAAACAGTTATTGATAAACTGACAATAGTTTTTAATCTTTTTAAGTTAAATCCTTAACTAGAAGAAATGGGCATTTCCCTACCTAATTACTTTATTCTTTGCATCTTCTGACACAGTATGCTAGCCCAAGGAAAGCGGTCTAACATTTTTGCAAATTCATAGGCTAAAACAGCTGTTACTAAGAGATACGGAAGAGAATCTATACCTAGCCCAGTGAAACCTATTACTAATCCAGTTGCAGACCAGGGAGCCCTCAAGGTCACAGACAAAAAGCAAACAGATCCCAAAAGCAAAATGCTTGGCTGGCTATCCCCACCTAGAATCATTCCAAAGAGAGCAGCTCCAGCCATCCCCAAGGCAAAAGATGGCGTAAGTGTACCACCATAGGCCCCTGCCCACAGAGTAATAAGAACGACCAGTGCTTTTAGGATAAACAAGAGGAATACTGTTTTGCCATTGCTACCATTCAATACTTCCTGAGCCATCATACGTCCATTTCCAAGTAGATGTGGAAAATAACTTGCCAACCCAGCAAGAAAAAGAAAAGCTGTAGGCAATGTGAGAAGTATTCGTTTATCTTTTATTCTGTTTGAAGACACTTCTTTACTCAAGCGACCAAAAAGCCAAGCTAGTGGGGTTAAGAAAAGAAGTAATAAGGGAATAATCCACATTTCCTTTAATGACCATGTGATGGCTGGAATCTGGTAGAGAGCCTGATCTGAAATAACCAAGCCTGCTATATAGGTTGAGACATAGGTAGTCAAACCGACTAAGATAAATCGTTTAATAGATAGAGCAATTCCTAGAGTTTCAAAAACAAAGAAGACACTTGTTAATGGAACCTGATAGACAGCTGCTAAACCAGCACCAGCACCACAAGCAAGGAGAAAGATTTGATCCTTCTTAGAGAGAAAACATATTTTTCCAATTGGCCCTGCAAATAGAGTTCCAATCTCTCGTGGCGCAGCTTCTTTACCAATAGGTGCTCCCCCTCCAACTGCAATAATCTGCCAAATTGAATGAAATAGCTGTTTTAAAAAATGAAGCTTGTATTGTGAAGTCTCATCCTTCATCTGTGCTTTAATGGAAAAAATCTGTGATTTTTTTTGCAAGAAATACCAGACCAAGGATGAGCTGACACCCACGATTATTAAACTAAATCCTATCCGCGACGAGGAAACTCCATCAGTCAAAAATCCAGTATGATGCTCTGACTGACCAAAAGCTAGCCTCCTCTATCATCTCTAAAAGATAATGTAGAAAATATACCAGATAAACCTGAAAACTATTCCTTGCAAAATGACTGCTAGGAATAATTTAAAGATTATAAAGGGATTTTTCTGAAAAATACTCCTCAATTCTTTTAACATGAGTAATAATTCAGCAAGAATGGCTTTTAAGTAATCGTTTGAAATCACCTTTGACACGCTCCTGTCTACTTCAACCACTTCTCGTGATTAAGCTCTTCTTGGAAACCAGCAGTATGATTAGTAATGCATGAAAATACCGAGACTTTCAAATCCTGAGTGGGCTAGCCACGATCACTTCAGGAACAGTAGACATGCCAACCGCATCTGCTCCGAGCGTCTTATAAGCACGGATTTCTGCTGGCGTTTCGTAAGTTGGACCGGTAACACTAATATAGACACCGTCATCCAGCTAATGCCAAGCTTTATCAGCGACTTGATGAGCAGTTGCACGATATTCTGGTGTATAACATTTAGACATATCGGGGAAACGTGGACCAAATTCATCCAAATTTGCACCAATCAAAGGATTTTGACCAGTCATATTGATGTGGTCAGTGATGGCCATAAACGTACCGGGGCCTAGCCGATACCACCGGCAGCATTGGTCACAATAACACCTGTCGCACCGAGAGCCTTCCATCACGCGCACTGGGAAGGTAACGACTTCTAATGGATTTCCTTCATAGAAATGGAAACGACCTTGCAGTGCCAAGACTTTGCGGCCTGCCAAGTCTCCATAGACTAATTCTACCAGCGTGACCAACGACAGTTGAGCGGCCCCAGTTTGGAATATCCGCATAGTCCAAGACTAACAGCATTTTTCAATTTCAGAAGCCAATTCTCCCAAAACCAGAGCCCAAAATCAGACCAAACTCAGGTTCTGCCATGCCTTTTCTTTCAGAAAGGCTGCCGTTGCTTTGATTTTCTCAGATAATGTTGTCATAAAATATATTCCTCACTCTCTTATGCTATACCAATTTGTCCAAGAAGCTTTCACCAATCATGGCCTTGTCCACACCGAAGTTGTCAGCGATGGTTGCTGAAATATCCGCAAAAATGTCCAACAGGCAAGTGACCATTCCCTTGAGTGATTTGCAAAACCAAGAGCGGAATGTACTCACGAGTATGGTCCGTTCCGGCATAGGTCGGATCGTTACCGTGGTCAGCAGTAATCATGAGCAAGTCGTCTTCACGCATGTTTTCAATGATTTCTGGCAAGCGAGCGTCGAATTCCTGCAGACAATCACGGTAGCCATGCGGATCACGACGGTGACCATAAAGAGCATCGAAGTCTACCAAGTTGGTAAATGAGAAGCCATCACTTGAAATCCTCAGACTGGATAGCCTTAATCAAATTGTCTCACACACATGATTATTGGACTGGTTGTGGCCCATGTCGTGGTTGATCCCAGCGCCGTTGAAGATGTCGTTAATTTTACCAACAGAATAAGTATCAATACCAGCTTCATTGAGCTTGTCCAAAAACAGTTGGCTCAAATGGAGAGGCTGCATAGTCATGGCGATTGGCTGTACGAGTGAGAGTTGCTGGCTCCCCACGACTAAGGGCGAGCGATGATCCGTCCTAGAAGCGCAGGGCGTTCCAGGTGATAGAGCGAGACATATTCACAAAATCCGATAGAGCTCGTCCAAAGAATCACTTCTTCATGTGCCGCGATTTGGAGCACCGGATCATGCAGAGTATAGATAATCAATTCGCCAGTTTCCATCTGACGAGGCCCGAAGTCGTCAATAACTGCCGTGCCAGAATAAGGTTTGTTAGCATCACGAATAACTTTTACGTCCAGAGAAATTCTTCAATTTTAGTCAAGATTTCCTCCTGGGAAGCCGTTCCAGAAAGTATCAAAAGAGCTCAGTAATGTTCAGGCCCATGATTTCCAGTGGCCTGTCATTGTGTCTTTGCCTAAAAGAAACTTCTTCTAATTTAGTATAGTAACCACTTGGACTTTTCCTCAGCTGGTACGAGTTTTCAGTGCTTGCTCACGCTCGATATTGCCCAAGCCTAGCTTAGCCATATTTGGTACTCTAGACCGACTGCTTTAGAAATATGTCCCAGCGCATCGGAGCTCCATCTGGCACCCCTGCATTAACAAAATTGTTAGCATCTGGGTGCCGCCCCAATTCCGACTGAGTCCATAACGACTAAGTGAATACGATTAAATTTTGACATGAAAAACCTCTTTTCTAGTTATCTGTTTTTCTAAAATGTTTACGCCACCTTGACCAGCGACGATTACCTTGTTGACCATTTTCGGGTGAAAAGGCCGTGCTCAACAACACCCACGATATGATCTAATTCTCAGCCAAATTCGACTGGATTTTTCGATTACACCTAAATCTAGATCAATAATGAAGTTCTGCATATCCGTGATAAAACGTTGGCAATTTTTTTCACGGAAACATGGCTTGTAGCCTGCCTCTATAAAACGACGGAAAACTTGCTCCGCACCATATTGCACTACTTCGACTGGCAGCTTGAAAGCACCTAGCTTTTGAACCAATTTGCTTTCATCAACCACCCAGATGTAGTCCTTGGTAGGGGTCGCGACAACTTTCTCCATCAGCAGGGCTCCGCCTCCGCCTTTGATGCCGTTGAACTGAGGATCCACTTCATCAGCTCCATCAACGGTCACATCGACCTGATCCACTTCATCGATGGATTTCAGCGGAATGCCCAAGCCTTCTGCTTGCTGCTAGTCACGCTAGAGGTGGTGACTGCAGTAATCTACAAACCTTCCTCTTTGATACGTCGACCAATTTCCTCGACAAAATAGTAAGCAGTCGAACCTGTTCCCAGACCGACCACCATCCGCTCTTCGACAAATTCAGCAGCCTTGACGCCTGCTAGTTTCTTTAGAGTTTCCATAGCACCTCCTCAAATCAACTATGTTTAGTATATCACAATTCTGAAATTTGAAAGTGTTTTCAGCTCTTTCAAACGGTTCATCGCATTTTAACAGTGCTTCATTTTACGAAAAGCTCCTTAAAATCTTGCTCCTAGTTCTATTTTACGCTACAATGAAGATAGGCAAATTACTAAAAGAAATACATATTTCAAGTAGTAAGCTATAGAAAATCTGAGGAGGTTGTTATGATGCAGCAAGAAAATAAAGTTTTAGGTATTTTAGCCATTGTCTTTGGAGCAATCGCTTTACTTGGATCCCGGATACCAACTCATCAATTATCTATCTTTTTATCGGTACTATTGCTCTTATCCTTGCTATTATCGGTCTCATTGTTAACCAAAAGAAACCGAAAAACTTTGGCTATAATTGGCTCTGTCATTTCCTTTTTCTCCTAATTATCGCACTGGTCACTCTATCATTCTATTCCCGTATGTTCAATGAAATGGGAAAAAGGTTTGATACTCTTTCGAGCACTCTATCGTTCCTATATTGATTCGTCAGAAAGAGAAGAAGAAAAGGAAAAGAAGAAAGTACAACGTTTACATGGACAAAAGCAGAATTTGATGCACTCAAAGAGGGTGATATTTTGAAAAAGAGGTGCAGGCGGACAAAATACGAAGACGTCATTCGCGACCACGGCAAAAACCAACTGACGAAACTACATCTACTGTCAGCGGCTCTGAATTAAAAACCATCACCTACTTACCAGAAGGAAGCAAATATCAAGCGTCATCCTAACTTTTTCAAAAACGAAGACTGATTCTTTCCTACTGACTAGCAAGATAGGAACAGGTTTAGAATAACATAAATTTCCTACCCGACAGCTGTTTATCTTCTACCAATATTTGAAAGAACTCTAGCCGTCAGTCGCATTTTACTAAGGCACAAGGATTTAACTATCACTTTCCTATTATACCTATTAATTGATGCAAAGTAAGGACAAAATGATGCCAAATCTCCAAAAACTTTTGGGTGAATTTTGGGCGAACTGGTGAAAAGCTTATTAAATAAGCTTTCAGAAAGGATATACATGATAACACGAGAATTTGATACAATCCGCTGCGATTTCGACCCTCTTGGGGAAGGAGCCATCGGTATCGTCAGACTAAGCCGGGACTGACAGCTTTTGCTATTGACATCTTTAAAGGCAAGGATCTAAGCGAAGTGCGCCAGCCACACACTCAACTACGCCATATCGTCGACCCTCAAAAATCAGGAGATTCTGGATGAGGCCGTGGTCAAGCCATGCGCTCTCCCAAGACTTTCACCCGTGAAGATATCATCGAGATCAGCACCCTACGGTGGGATTGCGGTGACCAATGAAATCCTACAGCTGGCTATCCGAGAAGGGGCTAGACTGGCAGAACCTGGTGAGTTTACCAAGCGGGCCTTTCTCAATGGGCGCGTGGATTTGACTCAGGCTGAGGCCGTCATGGACATCATCCGGGCCAAGACCGATAAAGCCATGAACAATGCTGTCAAGCAGTTGGACGGCTCTTTCCGACCTTATCAATAGCACCCGTCAGGAAATCCTCAACACACTGGCTCAGGTCGAGGTCAACATCGACCATCCTGAGTACGACGATGTTGAGGAAGCAGCGACAGAAATCATTCGTGAAAAAACGCTAGAATTTGAGCAACTTCTGACTCACCTTCTCAAAACTGCGCGACGCGGTAAGATTCTTCGCGAAGGGATTTCCACTGCTATCATCGGTCGACCTAATGTTGGTAAATCCAGCCTCCTCAACAATCTTTGCGTGAGGACAAGGCCATTGTGACCGATATCGAGGGACAACTCTGTGATGTGATCGAGGAGTATGTCAATATCAACGGCGTACCGCTCAAACTCATTGATACTGCGAGGGATTCGGAAACGGATGATCTTGTGGAGCAGATTGGCGTTGAGCGCTCTAAAAAGCCTTACAGGAAGCTGATTTGGTTCTCTCTGGTTCTCAATGCCAGCGAGCTCTGACTGACCAAGACCGCCAATTGCTTGAAATCAGCCAGACAGCAATCGCATCGTCCTGCTTAACAAGACTGACCTTGAAGAGAGGATTGAACTGGATCAGCTGCCAGCAGATGCTATCAAGATATCCGTTCTCCACAGCAAAATATTGATAAAATCGAGGATCGCATCAACTCAGCTCTTCTTTGAGAATGCTGGAATTGTCGAGCAAGACGCCACCCATCTGTCCAATGCCCGTCACATCTCTCTCATCGAAAAAGGCTGTCGAAATACCTGCGAGCCGTCAATCAGGGACTGAACTAGGCATGCCTGTAGATCTCCTCTCAAGTCGATCTGACCTGTACTTGGAAATCCTTGGTGAAATCACTGGAGATGCTGCACCAGGACGAGCTCTATCACCCAGCTCTTCAGCCAATTTTGCCTAGGAAAAATAATATGGGGAGTCACAGAGTTTATCAGCAAAAATCTGAGCGAATACCTAGAAAGTCGAAAGAATGGACAAGTCAGAGAGCGCATCCAAAAACGCAGCTGGTTGGAGGTCTCCTCCACAAAGCCAGCACCACCAAAATAAACTCTGAAAATCACCAAAAATGAAGAAAACGAAACACGGTTCTTGAAAAATGAGAACCGTGTTTATTTGTCTCATTCAATCCAGCTAAAAGATTTCCTGATCATGAATCGTGGCACTCTCCTTGTCCCAAAACTATGATTGGCTACATCTTCATCGGACTTGAGTCAGCACTCCGTCTTGCATTTCATAGACCTTGTCAACCTCGTCCAGCAGACGGGTATCATGGGTAATCATGACTACGCTCTTGTTGAATTTTTGAGTCACTTCTTTGAGCAGATGGACCACGCGCTTAGCCCGCTCCGTATCCAGACTAGCTGTCGGCTCATCAGCCAAGATAATATCAGGGGCTGTTGTAAAGCGCTCTGGCGATAGCAGCTCGCTGCCTTTCCCCGCCAGACAATTCTTTCGGATACTGCTTGAAGTCGCTTTCTAAGATCTAGCAGCTCAATCAGACTGTCTAGATCCGTTCTTCCTTTAGATAAGCGGTCAATCAGCTGGAACTGGTCTTCGATTTTCAAAAAAGGAATGAGATTAAAGCCTGCAAAAATAAAACCAAAATCATTGAAACGCAGAGCAGCTCGTTCCTTTTCCTTGAGCTGGGAAGTATCTTTCCCATGCAGGAGAATCTGTCCTTTTGAGGGAGTTTGTAAATGCCCCAGCAAGGTAAGAAAGGTTGTTTTTACCCGAGCCTGACGGCTCAATAATAGCTACAAACTGCCCTGCCTCCAGTTGGAAATCAGCTGGTCTCAGGGCTTGAAACCAGCGTATGCCCTTGACCATATTCTTTTTGTAACCCTTTTAGTTCTATGATTGGCATTTACTCACCTCCGATTGCTGTGATAGGGTCAATTTTCAGAACCCGATGAATGGACAAGAGTCCGCCAGCCAGTGACATGAAAACAATCAGGACAATCAATCCAGCATAAGCTCGCCAGTCACTGTAAAAAGGCATAGAAGCCGGCAAGACTAGCTGGGTTCCCAAGAGAGCCAAGACAGCTAAGTTGATTCCCAGAGTAGACAGGATGAAAATCTGCCGAAAATAGAAGCAATAATCTTCCCACTGGCAATCCCTTGGGCGCGCATAATACCGTAAAGATGCGTCTTTTGTATGGTAATAATGTACATGAAAATTCCCAATACTAAAAAGGTAATCAGAACCATGGCCCCAATCATAAAGGAAAAAGTCAGTACCTGAGGCTGATAACCAGGGATATTTTCTATAAAATCACTCATAGACAGCTGACTAAGACCAGCTTCTTCAATCTTCTGACTATCCTTGACCACCAGTGCACTGATATTCTTAACCTGACTAGAGCCGTACTTTAATTCCCTGAAATCATCTAGATCCATAAAAATTACAGGTTGCGTAAAGAAGCTATTATCCTCTGTGAAGCCAACAACCTGATAGAGGCGCTCACTGCCATTGAGCTGGAGTTGGTCGCCTAGTTTCACACCTTTTTGCTGGAGGCGCTTATCCGCAATGACTTCATAAGCAGTTTCAGCAGGACGTCCCTCAATAATGTCAGGCGCTAGAAAACTATCCCAAGAGAGACCAAAAACCTGAGCATTGAGTTTATCAGTCCCATCTTCATAATTGGCCACTGCTGACGTCTGTCCCAAAGCAGCGATTGAGTCCCCTTTTGAAGCAGGCGGCTGTACTCCTCTTCCCTTGAGAGTCGAAGCAACTAGATTCTTATTGGCATACTCTGACAAGACGATTGACTCCAGCCTGCCATTGGTCCAAAGCCAAGCGATTGAGCTTCTAGCCAAACCGACGGAAAGACTAGATAAAAGAAAACCATATAGGTAATGAGAAAAGACCACAGAAACCACTAAACGATAGCGTCTGCGGCTGTAGACAATCTCTTTAAAAGCTAAAAACAAAGCTATCCTCCTTTGAGATATTGAAGACTATTATACCATAAAGAAGCAAGCTTAGAAAAACATATAAGACTAATAATGACTAGATTCAAGCAAAAACCGATCACTAATCCATAGTAGTCACTCACTAAGTCAGAAACATTCCTTGAAAGAAAATCAGAAAATAAAAAGAAACAGGCAAGTGCTTCAGTTCATCTACCGAAGCTTTGCCTTTGTTTCTTTCTTTAGGCTTCGATCGCTATCTGAGCTGCTCTGTCTCTTATCCAGAGCAGATTGAAAAATCGGCTTATTGCTTGCTAAAGGTCAGAGTGTCTCGATCATCATCCAATTCATCCACAAGCAGCTGATTGCCATTTTGACGGTAACTTTTGACATCATCACTGACAATCAGTCTTTGGTTAGCAGCATCTACTTGTACCTGCTTGATTTCCTTACTACCATCGACCTCGGTTTCAATCCAAGTACCAGTCCTACTGTTGATTTCTAGGGACATGCTGGTCTCCATCATGGTCGCTTACTTGGTAGCGTCCGTTTAGATTGCTGTTCTGACCCGCATTGGATGAAGAATTCTGTTCTTGCGCAGGCTGTGATGTTTGGCTTTGGGTATTTTGTGATGAGTTAGCATTTCTTCCCTGATTAGCATTGCTTGAGCAAGCAGCCAGTGAAACTGCTGCTGTCAGAGATAGAATTCCGATAAAGGCTTTTTTTGTAATAGTCATATCCTTTTCTCCTTTTCTACATTTGTAGTTTATAATTATATCTCTACAATTGTCTGTTTTGTTTGTCAATCATATAGCATTATCTAAAAAATAAAAATTCCCAGCCTCACTTGACTGGAGATGTAAAACTCTATTGCTTCTTCTAGAGGATCAAATGCTAGTCATCCTTGATGGACGAGCCTTCTGCATCATCCCCAAATATCAAGGTCGACTGTTGCAGATAGGGATTGGGGTACTTTCAAGCAAATCTTTCACAGCTTCTACCAAAAACCTTCTGCTCCACCTGACCTACCTGGTATCGCTCTCTAAAAGAAGCATAAAATTTTCTTTTTCAGCTGGGCTGGCTTTTTCTTAAAATAGCCCTCAAACATGCTGAAAAGCATTACAGACCTGACCTCGGTTTTCTGGCAGGGCTATCGCTTGGTCAATTAATTCTTGAATATGTGCTGCTTCCACCGAGTCACTTTTTCAGATATTGGCGGATTTCCAGATAAATCTTACTGGAAATGACTGAGAACCAGATATTTATTTCTAGCCCAAAGAGTCTGACACTTGGGAGATTTGTCTTTACATTTTTCCATGATTACTTTTTCCTACAATTTTTTTCCTTTTTATTCTGGAAAAATCCATTCAATATGCGGAGCACGTTTACTGATTTCTTTATAAATCGTATTGAAATCAGCATCAACAAGATCATTCAAGTCAATCTCTTCCAGTATTTTTCCTTCTTCGTCTTTAAAATAAAGTATGCGATAAGTTGATCTCGAATTTTTAGAATAAGCACGTCTAATTTCATACTCGATTTGCTTAATATTTGTTAAATTAATGTGATTTATATCTTGGAAAACAGAGGGTTTTAACATCAATCTTATCATCAGAAATAGTAAAAGCTGCAGGCTCATGAGCTTTCTTATAAGCCGAAACACCTAAAATAGTAACTATAATACCTGCACCAATTAGAATTGGACCCACATATTCATTATTTTGATTGAGAATTTCTTGCTCAGATTCCTTTTCTCTTCGGATAGAAGTCTTGTTCGGACTCTAATTGTTTATTATAGGTCTCTACAAAAGCTTGCAGTCTTTTTTGCTCTTCTTCTGGTGTTTCATTCTCAGGTGCAAAATCCGAATTAACCAAGGTTTTGGCTTTTTCAATAGTCATCGGGCTTTCATTCAACTTTTTGCATCTTTTCGTTCAGACTCTAGCTGTTCTAAGCGATCACTGTGGTTCCCACCACTACTATTTGGTGATTGCATTACTCCAATGAATATGAAGGTTCCAATAATAACAATAATAATAGCTATAATTTCAGCTGCATAACTTCTTTTATATCCCATTAAAATATTCTTTCTGTAAAATCTTTATTGAGACTAGGATACCATAAATGCAAGTTTTTATAAAGTCCCATTATTAGATAAAAGCAGCCCTCAAGGACTGCTTCTCTTTAGATATACTGAAAGCGTACTTGCGCCGACATTTTCTTCCAAGGATTTTTGGATTTTTCCATGTATTTAGCGACTCCCATCATCAGTCAGGCTGTCTTCTGGATTTTGAAGGTCAGTGTGTAGGCCATAGACTTAAGGCACAACACCTAATTTTTCACCAGAGAAGATATCGAAGAGCTTGATATCCGTCAAACGTTTCCACCCGGCAGCTTGAATCGCTTCAACAACCTGTCTGTGGCTGATCTCGCTTTGAGCGTACAGGGCCACATCGCGAGTAACAGCTGGGGAATTTGGTGATTTCTGTAAACGGCTGTTCTTGGCTCAAGACTCGCCTCAATAGCCGCCAGATTGAGCTCTGCCACATAGGTTTCTGGGATATCATAGCCTTGGCTGTCACTGGATGAACCTGCCCACATAGCCCACTGGCTGACCTTTGATCGAAATCAGCGCCGTCCGACCCGGGTGCAGACTCTGTTGATCAGTTGCTTGATAATCAGCTTCTAATCCTGGGCGGTCAAAGAGCGCTTCAACCACTCCCTTAGCGTGGAAGAAGTCCACAGGAGTCGCTGGCGTTTGGAAATCTTTTTTCACTTACCAAGCCAGTTAGGGCAAAGGCAAAGCTATTGATTTCGTTAGGCAATTCTTCCTTTGGATTACCTGTTTGTTCAAAGATTTTCCCACTTTCATAAAGGGCCAACTCTTATTTTTACGAGCAACATTGTAGCTGATAGTATCCAACATGCCTGAGAGCATATTTTGATGAAGAACACTGCGCTCTGCTGTCATAGGCCACATAAGCTCTAGTCAGATTTGTAGGATTGCTAAATTCGACAGCTCTCTGGCGTGGTCAAGGCATAGGAAATAATCTCGGTTAATCCTGCTCCTTCAGCCACCGTCCGAACTTTACGACGTAGCTTCTGAGTAGCCGTCAATTCACCAGCTGTTCCAGCATCTTGAGGCAGGGAAACCGGCAAGCGGTCATAGCCATAAATACGATACAATTTCCTCAAAGATCTCGCTGGAATACGAATATCCCAACGACGAGCAGGCACGCTGACTGTAAACAGTCCGCGGATCCGCTGAGACCAAAACCTAGACGACGGAAAAATATCTTCAATATCCGCATAAGTCAAATCTGTTCCCAAAACTCGGCTGACATCTCAAAGGCTGGTCGAAACCTGTTTGTCAGTCGTATCTAACTGTCCTGCTTGGAACAATGCCAGCATGAACAGTTGCACCTGCCAAGTCAGCAATCATGCTCGCAGCAGCATCCAGAGCTTCGGTTACTGTTGCCAGGTTAATCCTTTTCAAAGCGTGAAGAAGATTCTGAACGCAGCTCAGACGGCTGCTTGTCTTACGGACTGACTTTGCCATCAAAGACAGCTGCTTTTCCAGAACGACTACGGTAGACTTGCTAGAGATTTCAGTTGCCGCTCCGCCCATGATCACCAGCCAAAGCCACTGGCTTGTCTGCCACAGTGATAACTAAATCACCGACTTCCAGCTCACGCTTCTCGCCGTCCAGCGTCACCAGTTTTTCAATCAGCATGCGCTTCTCGGACGACAATCTGGTCGCCCTCAAATGTATCCAGATCAAAGGCATGCATGGGCTGACCAAAGTAGAGCAAGATGTAATTGGTCACGTCCACTACATTGTTAATCGGACGGATTCCTTCGTTCATGAGGAGGATTTTTGCAGCCACTGAGGACTCGGAGCAATGGTCAAATTGTCCAAAATGCAGAGCGGCATAAAACGGTGCTTTTCGCTCTCAATGGCAACGAGACAAGCTAGCCGCAGCCTCTTTTATCCCCTTCAGTCAAAGGAAATTCTTTGAAATGAACAGACTTACCGTAGATAGCTGCTACTTCGTGCGCCACTCCGCGCATAGACAAAGCGTCAGCCCGGTTTTGGCGTGATAGAAAGCTCTGATAATCTCATCGTCCAGTGTCTAGATAAGGAAAACTCATCTCCTGGTACAGCACTATCTGGCAAAAATTTTGGATGCCATCCGCAAATTCCTTTGGCACGACAGAATCCGGAAATGCCCAGCTCACCGAGAGAGCAGATCATGCCCAGTGACCCAAGCCACGGATTTTCCCTTTTTAATCTTATAATTATCCGCACATGCGAGCACCGCAAAGCCACCATAACCTTGATCCCAGCGCGAACATTCGTGCGCCACAGACAATCTGACGAGGCTCGTGTCTCACACAACATTGGACTTGACAGGAGGTGCAGTGGGTATCTGGAACATCCTCGCAGCCTCAGAACTTCTCCGACAACAATTTTCGAAAGACCTTCGGCTGGCGAGCTGACTCCTTCTACTTCAATACCAGTTGTGGACATTTTCTCCGCCAGCTCAGCGCTCGTCACATCCAAATCAACCAGTTCTTTTTCAACCATTTATAACTAACTAACATATGTATGATTTTACGACCGACCAGACGTAACTCTGACTTCATAGACAAAGCCAGTCCATTCGTCTCTTCGGTCGTATTTGATTCCTCTCTATAAATTTCTGCTTTTCACTCAAAGCCCAATAAGTAGTGATACTATCGTCTTTTTAATTTAATTTCTTCCTTAAAAAGCCAGTCAATATCAACTGTATCACCAGTGATATATTCATGCTGCTAAACTTTCAAAAAGCTTTCATATTTAAAGTAAAAATTCTGCAGCCTTTAAAATTTCTTTTCCCAAAACACCTCAGCCAAGCCCAGCTAAAGCCACGTTTCTCAGCTTCTTCTAGGCAAATTCAAACATTTCCCTGCCCAAGCCGAGGTCCTGATGGGAGGCAGCACATAAATCCGTTGAATTTCAAAGGAAGCTTCCAACTCCTCCCGCTCTGTCTGAGCCTGACCCCAGTTACACTTTTGAGAAAACCAGCGATTTCTCTGCCCTTTGTCCAGCACAAAATAAGCTCAGACTCAGGATTCACCAACTCCAAATCCAGCCTTTCACGCGCGCAACTCATAGGCAAAATAATGCTCTAAATCTTCCTGCTTGATGAAAGGACCAAAAAGTTTCTGGTAGGTCTGCACTTCCAAGTCCTGCAAAATATCACAGATCCTCTGGCGAACTCTAACTAACATAGGGCACCCTTTCTCAGAAGCGGCTGAGAGTAAGATTCCCAGCTAAAAATGGCCTTATAAACAACTAAACTGCCGTTGAACACCTTTTTCTACGCATTTCAAGCTCGCAAAATATTGCTAATCAGACTTGTCGTGTGGAATTGTTCAAATCAAGTCTATTCTACTTCCCTCTTACTTAAATTGCTCTGAAAGCGCACATCGCCTGGTAGAAGCTTTTCACGAATATCATTGATACCGTAGCGAAGCATAGCCACCCGCTCTTGACCAAGCCCAAAGGCAAAAGCCAGAATATTTCTCTGAATCAATGCCACCATTTCCAAGACACTTGGGTGCACCCATTCCGGCTCCCATGATTTCTGATCCAGCCAGTCTTCTTGCAGACATTACAGCTGGCACCACACACTTAAAGCAAGAGACATCCACTCGACAGATGGCTCTGTGAATGGGAAGTAAGATGGACGCACGAATCTTACGATCCGCACCAAACATTTTTGAATAATCAGCTGCAAGGTTCCTTGCAAATCAGCCATAGAGATATTTTCCTCACGACCAGACCTTCTCAATCTGGTGAAACTGGTGTGAGTGAGTCGCATCGTCTGTATCACGACGGAAAACACGTCCCGGAGAGATCATCTTAAGTGGCCCTTGGCTAAAATCATGCATCCATCGATTGAGCCTGAACAGGAGAAGTGTGAGTACGCAGAGGATCTCTCAGTGATATAGAAGGTATCCTGCATATCTCGCGCAGGGTGGTCTTTAGGCAGGTTCATACGCTCAGTTGTAGTAGTCTGATTCAACCTCGAAAACCATCCACAACCTGATAGCCCATACCGATAAAAGATATCTTCGATTTCTTCACTCGTTTGGGTCAAAATATAGCGATTTCCAGCCGGAATCTTTACGTCCTGGCAGGGTTACATCCAGGCGTCATTAGCAGCTGGGCTGCAACTTTCTGTTCTCCAAGATTTGAGCTGCTTCTTCAAAGGCTGCATTCAGCACATCTCGTGCCTCATTGACGTGCTTCCTGATAATAGGTCGCATCTCAGCAGAAACATCCTTCATCCCTTTGAGAATCTCAGTCAGACTTCCTTTTTCCAGGACAGATACTTTCAGTTCCTGCACATTCCTTAGCATTTTCCAGAGTATGGTCTGCAAATTGGGCTAAAGTTTCTCACGCAGACTCCTGCAATCGTTCTTCAATTGTTGACATAGTCTCAAAATAAAAACCGGGTCTCACTCCACTGGAACGGAGCGTTGACACATGGTACCATCCGCTTTTATCTGGCAGCTCAGACCTAATTACCAATCCCAAAGCAAGTGAATTCGCCCAGCTTTTCATCTCAGAGAGCTCTCAGTCGCTGGCCCCTCCCTGTTAAACTTCCCTAGGTTACTGGTCTTGCGGATTGCTATTCACTATATTTCATTCTAACAGATTTCCCAACATTCTGCAAGCTCAGTTATAGAATTTACAAGAAGGAAAAGTAGTCCGTTGAACAACAGACTCCTTTTTCTATTTAACTCACTTGTCCTGCTTCTTTCAGAACATCTCCTGCACAGTAATGTCAAGTTCTTTCGCATTTTTGGTATTGATAACAGATTTACCTTTATCAAAAATATCTACTGCAGTGTCAGCTGGTTTAGCACCTTTAGGACTTTAGCAGCCATTTTACCTGTCACAAACACCGAGGTCATACTGGTCTACAACGACAGAGTAAGACTGCCTTCTTCTACCATGGCTGTCGCACTTTGGATAAATCGGTTTCTTTACTTCTTTATTGCTGGACACAACTGTCGCAAATGCTGACGCAATGGTGCATTGTCAATTGAATCCAGATAGCATCAACCTTACCAGTCATGACATTCATGGTTGATGCATTTCATTGGTTGAAGGAACAGAATATTCCTCACCTTGAAGCCTGCCTCTTCAGCCAATTTTTGAACTCTCTCACCTGAGCTTTTGGAGTTGTTCACTACACTAGAATAAAGGGCACCCAATCGTTTTCTCACATTTGGCGTCAATTTTTAATCAACTCTAATTGTTGCTTAGCTGGATTGTGGTCAGAAAACACCTGTGATATTACCACCTGGCTTTTTCAGATTTTTCACTAGATTTTGCTCCTGACTGGATCTGTGATAGCTCCCTATGACGATAGGTTTGTCCCGGTAAGTCGCAGCTAGTCCTTGCGCAGATGGAGTAGCAATCCCAATCAGCACATCATTGTCATTGGACACCAGCTGCTTACTCATGGTAGAAACACTGCCTGATCTCCTCAGCATTCATAAAATCAATCTTAATCTTGTCGCCCTTATAGCCTTCCTCAGCCAGACCATCTTGAATTCTTGTAAATCAAAATCAAGGGAAGGGTGGCTGACATACTGAAGGACACCAACCTTGACTGTCTTACTATCGTCGCCAGTCTTAGATCCGTTGCTCTTTCCACCAAGCTGGAATAAGCCAACCCACCGATTACCAAAATAGCCAAGAGGCCTCAAAATAGTCATTAAACGTTTATTTTCTCAGTATCTCCATTTCTTTATTTCATTTTTCTATTCAATCCCTGAGGACACCATCGTTTAAACATGGGTAATTCTCCTTATTTTTATAATAACCACCTCACACAGGTATTCTGTGTGAGGGCGCATCAGCGGTGCCACCTCAATTATGGAAAAATAACTAATATCCCCCTATATCTCTGTCTTGTCATCAAACAAGCTGCACTATAGGTGTGGCACCGAATTTTATTGTTTCAAATTCATTTTATAATTAGCCCACTTTCAGTAGATTTGCTGCTCGTTTCGCCCAACCACAAGCTTTCAAGTAAAACAAAATGCATCCACTACTTTTCTAATTTCCTATATTGTAAATTTTTCCTGAAAAGATGTCACACCTTTTTGAAATATAAAATGTTCGGTTTTTATTTATATTGATAATCATTGACATAAATTTCTTTTGATGAGACTTTAGAGCTTTTGGCTTGGTTTTTGTTATACCTTCTTTCTAGCAAGTTTCAAGGGAGAAAAAGCATGTCTTTCGACGGATACACCATATGACAGAGGAGGCTGCCGCGAACTGCTGGGCGGCCGCATCCAAAGAAATTAATCAACCTTTTGAACAGGGCTGGTCTTGCAGGTTCTGCAGCAATCGAAAAAGCCACAAACTGCTCCTGTCAGCCCACTCGGTCTTTTGGGCGCTCCAGCTGACAGAGACTACTTTTGAAAAATCCTGCTGTTCCCAATACCTTTATCATGGTCATGCGCAAATACCTGCAAGGTGCTGTCATGAAGCGATCCAGCAAGTGGAGAATGACCGGATTTTTGGAAGTCAGTGTCTCCACATGAACGAAAATCGGCGATAGCGTGGTGTGACTCTGGTCATCGAAAATACATGGAAGCACTAGCTAACATCATTCTCTTGGATAAGGCTAGCGGCAAGATTATTGAAGCCATCAAACATGTCAGATTTTCTGCAAAATAGCTATCGAACGATCCTCCCAGGCTCAACTTATGTCGCACCGCCTCAGACTGGCAGTCTCAACCCTTTCACTGCTGGATGATGAAAAGCCTCTTTGAAATCTTACATACTGAAGACTTAGAGCCCAAACGCCTGCAGCAAATTTTTCAGGGTTTGGGCCGGGATACAGCTACCGAGCTCAGTTGCCGTCTAACAGTTGACAAGCTCAAAACTTTCCGAGCATTTTTTGCCAGTCCGACTCAACCTAGCCTGACCGAAAAATCCTTCTCTGCTCTGCTGTTTTCCGACAGTAAGACCCAAATGTCCACGCTATCCGAGCTTTTAGATACTTTCTATAAGGACAAGGCTGAGCGCGATCGGGTCAACCAGCAGGCCAGCGAACTGATTCGCCGAGTAGAAATGAGTTGGAAAAAGAACCGGAAAGTTGGGCAAGCAAGAGGAAGAGCTCCTAGCAACGGAGAATGCAGAAGAATTCCGCCAAAAAGGGGAACTCTTGACCACCTTTCTCCATCAGGTACCCAACGACCAGGACCAAGTGGAGCTGGACAATTACTACGGGTGAGAAGATTATCATTGCACTTGACAAGGCCTGACTCCTAACCAAAATGCGCAGCGCTATTTCAAACGCTACCAGAAGCTCCAAAGGAAGCTGTCAAACACCTGACCAGCTTGATTGAGGAGACAAGGAATACGATTCTCTACCTGAGAGCGTGGAAACCGCCCTTGCTCAGGCCAGTTTGACTGAAATTGCAGAAATTCGGAGGAACTAATCCAGACTGGCTTTATCCGCCGACGCCAAAGAGAGAAAATCCAGAAAAGACGGAAACCAGAGAAATATCGGCAACTGACGTGTCAAACCATTATCCTCGTCGGCCGCAACAACCTCCAAAATGACGAACTGACTTTTTAAGATGGCTAAGAAGGACGAGCTTTGGTTCCACGCCAAGGATATTCCAGGGCAGTCATGTGGTCATCACAGGCAAATCTTCAGCCCAGCGATGAAGTCAAGACTGACGCTGCCGAGCTAGCAGCCTACTTCTCCAAGGCCAGACTCTCCAATCTGGTCCAAGTGGACATGATTGAGGCTAAAAACTCAATCAAACCAACTGGTGGCAAGCCGGGATTTGTCACCTCATACGGGCCAGAAAAACCCTGCGCGTCACACCAGACGAAGAAAAAGATTAAAAAGCATGAAAATGTAAACTAATCAGTTTCTAAAATATCGATTTGTGGATATTGAAATAAAAAGAGGAGCCTCGGCTCCTCAAACTTACTAAATATAAAATTCTAGTTATCTTTCAGAGGTTGGGACAGCAGAGTCCTAGCCTCTATCAGAAGTGACAATTGTCACAGCAATTGGCTACTCAACCTTGTCCATGTCCGATCTTACTTCATCAACATTGAATTTTGCAAGAGGAACTTACGGTCTTGAACTGGGAAACGTTGATCCAACTGATCGACAGCACCTAGTTCCACAATCCCTTCCTTGATAACAAAGTCCATAACGTGACCACCAAAGGTATGGTCGTCTGAAAATAAAGTGAAGATGATAGCCGGCTACACTGACACCGTGGAAAAATTCGGGTGTCCAAAAACCAACAATCGGTGCCGAGACATTATCAGCATGGTACTCTGGCTGACTCACGGCCACCTCAGCAGACTTCTCTCTGAAGTTGATTTTGGAATCATTCGCACATGGCATGGGAAAATTCTCCATGAATCTTGCATGGAGCGAAATAGATTTTTCCCCATCGTAATAGGGATTCAATTGCTTTTCCAGCTCTTCATCTGTCATTTCGAAGCGTTGATGGAAAATGACCTCCGCTTGATGTGGAACAACCGCAGCGTAGGGCACCGTTACATCATCTGAAACTTCCACGACTTCAGGCACATTGCCAGATCCTTGGCCTGATAGGCCTTGCCATCAAGAACAATCAGCTCCCCATCAATGGGAATCCAGTGTACCAATCCTCAAATCACCGTATTTCAGGAGCTCCCCAATCGTCATGCGTCCCACCATCAAAGTCCAGCCATCAAAGCTCCTAGGGTGTTATACTGAAATAATTTCACTGGCTCTGCCATTTTTTTCTCCTATATCAATAAACTTCTGTATTTTCTAAGATAATTCAAGTATATCATATTCTGGTCGAAATTCAAAAATCGTTTAATAGAAGTTTGAAAAACCGCAAGGAATGGCTTAAAACTCAACTGACCTTCCTCAATACCAGCATCAGCGAGGATTTGAGCCACACGGTCAAACTTCAAGCGGAAATGTTCTAGTTTGTGACCATCGGAGCCAACTGAAAAGCGCTGACCACCCAGCTCTTTGACCAGACCAAGAGCGTAGAGATAGAGTTCCTCGTGGCCATAGAGGTACATGGACTTGCAGTTAAGTTCAAAAAGCCAGATCATAGTCGATCATCTTTTGAAAAAGCTGTCGTAGCTGCGGTTCAAAAAGTTTTAACTCCTCCACGGTAAGCGCAAATTTTCGGAAACCATAGTCAAAGTGAGCTAGGACATCTGCTGGCACAGCTTCGATGGCCTCTTCTAACTCTCAGGTAGCGGGGAATTAACTCCATCTTGTCCAGCTGCAAGACTGGCTCTTCCAGATAGTCAAAAACTGCCATTGTGGTGGACAGATAGGAGTTTCAGGTCGTATTCTTATAGGCTAGGAATGCTAAATATCAGCCTTACGCGGAGCATAGTAACCAATTTCAATCCCCTTTTGATGCGGTTGCCATATTGCTGGTTTAGCTCTGCTATTTTTTTGCTGAATAGGCCGCATAGTCAGGCACATCATCATGGGGCGAGGCAGCTTGGTGAGGGTAGGGATTGGACAGGTCATAGTGCTCGGTGGTGATAATCTCGCCCTCATAATGGTCCAGATAGTCAGAAAAATCCGCCTCAGAATCATAGGAAAAATAGGTATGAAGATGGTTGTCGCGCATGCTGGTCCGCCTTTCTGCAAATCTTTGTGTTCCTTTAATAATGTCAACGGTTGGTCGGCCCTTTGTTTTATATTTCCACATTTCCGATCCTTTCGTTGACGTTGTCCATGCTCTAGCCTTTCGATAGAAGTCATTTTATTTCAAAAATCCTCCTAGGCCTTTACCTTTCTTTCAGCATGGCACTGGATAGGTCTAGCAGCTGCAGCGCTGTCTCAAAGTGCTCTCCCATGAGGTCATAAACAGCATCTTCGCTCAAAAACGCCTGCAGGCCACATTCTCAGGAAAGTCTGGTCGATTGGAAAAATTCCAAATCGTCAAAGAAAAACTTGGCTGGTGTAATAATCTCGGAGATGAATATAATTCTTCTGGCTGGCCTCCAGCACAGCCAAAAGCAGATTGAGCTGCAGCCAGAGCCTGAGCGTATTTATTCAAAATGCTCTTCCATTTCTTGGATCTCGTTTCCAGTTGGGACAATATCTCTACCCTTCTTTTAATCAAACTATCGTGTCCGTAAGAAAACTTTACAAACTTTCGTACAAATCTGCCATAGCAGTATCATCTGGGACCAAACGCAGGTATTTACCAGCCTGTATTTTTCGCTTCTTCCACACGCCCTAGTTCGCGTAATAAATAAACATATTCTTCCAGAAATTCAGGGTTTTCCTGCAGTCAACTGCCAACTCCTGATACAGCTCCTCAGCTTTTTCCAGATTTTCCAAGGCCTGATAAGCCCGCGCCAGATTCCAGCGAGTCAAGACATTGTCTACATCCTGATCCTCAAAAGCTAAGACCTCATCGTAGCGTTCCTGCTCCAGATAGAGATTGGTCAGGCGTAGAGCAATTTCCTCCAAATCATCTGCATTTTTCTGAGCTGCCAGCAAGTAGTTTTCAGATTTTTCCACATCATGCAGTTCGTAAGATAGTTGGGAAGCGAGGAGCAAGAGGCGAGTCTCGAAAGGATTTTTGGTCAAACCTTGCTCTGCCATCGCCAAAGCTTCCTCCGTCTTATGCTCCGCATGGAGAGACTGCGCGTAGGCATACCATAGCCTTCAAAATCTGGCGAAATCGTATCCAGCTGCTTGAAGTACAAATCAGCCTTCTGGTACTCCTCTTGCTCATACAAGATAGCTGCCAATTCATAGACCGTCTCTTCATCGTACTCTAGCTCCACAGCCTTTTCCAAAAATTCTATGGCAGCTTCCAATTTTTCCCCAGACTGGCATAGCAAAGACCGATGCGCTGATAGGTAGATACGCCTGTCTGCTCGTAAATAGAGCGATTATCTAGCTGGGCATATTCCTTGATAGCTCGGGCAAAATTTTCCAATTCAAACTCAATTTCTGCCAAACCAAAAGTCACTAAAGGTTCGTCCGATAGTTTGGCAGCTTCCAGCAATTTCTCCCTTGCCACATCTGGCAATCCTTCTAGCTGATAGAGGTCAGCCTTGGGCCAAGAGAGCTGCCACATACCATTCACTTTCTGAGCCAATTTCCTCTAAATAGGCAAAAGCTTCCTCCAAGTCACCATCGTCAGCAGCAATCGTTGCCAGACTAATATAGGATTCCGAAAAGAGCGGAGCCAATTTTTCGTAAATTCGTTTGGCTTGAGGGGAAAAAGCCGATACTTTCTAAGTAATCGGCTAATTCTAACAACTCTTGATCGGTATCTTGGCTCAAAGCCTCTTCAAAATACTTCTCAGCCTGTGCTAAATCTTTGATTTTGCAGGGCTGTTAACATTTGTTCACTCTTACTCACTGCCTTCTCCTAATTCTTGAACACTTTCTTCATACAAACCGCTGACCTTCTTGTACCACTTAAAGAGCGCTGTGATGGCAACCTTTGGCTGACGCATAAGCTGGAATTCCAGCAAGACGCCCCAGATACCAAAACATGGTTCCCGAAGTCAGCAAAACAAATAAAATCGTAATCGGATGGATGCTTAATTGGCTTCCCAAAATCAATGGAGACACGAATCGCCCCTCAATAGTCTGCTCCACAATAAAGACGATAATGACTTTTCAACAGCATGATCGGACCAGCAATCAAACCAAGAACCAGAGCTAGCAACATAGCAAGGAAGCTTCCCAGATAAGGCACCAAGTTCAAAACTCCTGCCACAACCTGCTAGAGTCACACCGTAACGCAAGCCGATAATCTTGAAAAGAATCATAAACATAAAAGGCCACAATAATCGCTACAGTCACCTGACCGCGAACATAATTGGGCCAGCTGGGTATTAACATCCGTCATGACCTGACCAAATGACTCGCGGAATTTCGTTGGCAAGAACTGAACCACATAGCCTTTGAGATTCTTTCCCATCACGCAGCAAATAGAAAAAGAATAAAAGGCATGATGATAATAGCTACAATGATTTGCGAAGCTGTACTAATCAAATTGCTAGCCCAATTGACTGCCTTAGATGAAAAGATTGCTGGCCCATGAAGTGATCTGAGTCGAAAGCTTATTCGTAACTTGCTCAATTTGTGGCTTCAAATCATCTGAAATATGATTGGTCAAAACATCATCAATCATTTTATTGGCTTGCTTGAGATAGAGCAGGAACATTTTTTTGAAAAACTCACTATCTGAGTGCAGGTTAGGAGATAGCAACCGCCAAGCCCCACACAATCAAAACACCAATCAAGACAAAGACAATTGTAATCCCAGCCACACGGTTAATCTTGCGCTTTTCCATCCAGTCGACAATGGGATTGAGCAGATAGTAAAGCAGCCCAGCCAAAAATCATCTGGCAACATAATGACACCAATAAACTCAATCACCGGTGTAAAAATAAAAGCTAATTTTTGCTAAGAATAAAAATGTTCAAACCGATGAGCAAGGTCACCAAAAATACGGTAATGGCCTTGTTATCCAAGAACCATCTAAAAAACCAGGATAAACTAAAATCTTTTTCTTTGTGTTCCATATTCGACTCCTTTGGATATTCCATTTCATTGTACCATTTTTCAAAAAAAAATTCTTCAAGCAACCATGATGAAATGCCTCATTTATCGGACTTTTTCCACTGATTGAAGTTAAAGTCCTGTTTCTCTATCCATTCTACAAAAATAAAGAAAAATAGACCGAGATGATCACTCGAGTCTATGTATTTTTTCACTATGGATGGCTGACAATTAGTTGCAAGTCGCCAGACAAGGTCCATTCTGTGACATCGCTCGGTAGGATGAAATGAGAGCCTTTTTCGATAGGATACACTAGTCCATCCACTGTCAACTCGCCAGCACCTTCCAAAACGCTGAACAGGCTGTAATCTACTGTCTTTTTAAATTCAACAGAACCAGCAATGTCCCACTTGTAAACAGCAAAGAAGTCATTGGCCACCAAAAGAGTAGAGGTCAAATCGTCTGCCTGAATAGTAACGGGACGGCTATTAGCAGGCTCTCCGATAGTCAAAAACATCAATCGATTGCTCCAAATGCAACTCACGAAGATTGCCAGCATCGTCCTTACGATCAAAGTCATGAGACCCGATAAGTGGTATCGCTAGACTGCTGAGTCTCTAAAATCAGAATACCTGAGCCAATAGCATGCATGGGTGCCACTTGGCACATAAAAGAAATCACCAGCCTTGACCGAATTTTGGTCAAAAGATGATCCCAGTCCTTGCTCTCGATTTGCTGGCGCAGCTCTTCCTTGCTCTTGGCATTGTGACCGTAGATACTCTCTGCCCCTTCGTCTGCAGCGATAACATACCAGCATTCAGTCTTGCCAAGCTCTCCTTCGTGCTCTAATCCATAGGCATCATCTGGATGGACCTGAACGCTGAGCCAGTCATTGGCATCCAAAATCTTTGTCAAAAGTGGAAAGACAGGCTCTGGACGAGTGCCAAAAAGCTCACGGTGCTCGGCATAGAGCGCATCTAGCTTCTGACCTGCAAAACGGCGCCATTCTTGACGGTTGAGACACCGTTCGGATGAGCCGAAATTGCTGATACTCGCCCACATGGTCGCTGGGGATTTCATAGCCAAAAACATCACGCAGCTTAGTGCCTCTCAAATCTTCTCCTGCATCACAGACTCTAGAAATAACGGTTCTGACATAATAGTCTCCTTACATATTTTTCATCATCCAAAATCAGTCAATCCTTGATGATAAAAGTTTGGGTACTGCTTACATTATAATATAGACTCGGGCACTTTTGTCTACTCCTCAACTTACTTTACAAAGAAAAATCTGGCTCTGGCAGACATTTATAATAAAAAGATTAAAGCTCCCCAGCAAATTCCGCAAAGGTATCCTATCACTACATCCTTTGGATAGTGCACGCCGCCAATCACGCGCACTGTAGCCAACCTGCCGAAAGCAAGAGGCAGAGAAACTCCCGCAGCCAAAAGTAGAGCAGGCATGGAAATCACTGTAGCCGAAAGACATGGCGGCTGGGCATGGACTTTCCTGATGTATCCTTGTCTAGCAAGGGTTGAATAGCCCATTTTTCGTGAGGGCGTGCTTGATTCAGCCGTTTACGAATCGCTGACAAGAGACCAGATCCAATAGCTGGAAGGAGAAAAAGCAAGCAGCCCTTTTCCAACCTTCCGTCAGAAAGGCACAAACCAGAATCAGACCATACACCAGAGGCATAAAACAGTCATCCCCTATTAAAATAGGTCATTCCTTTCACTATCCTAGGGACGACTGCGAAAAAGGAGCTGTTAATTGTTGATAAAAAATCGTATAGTCTTTCATGCTTGCTTTCCCTGTTTTTCAAAAGTCGAATTCTCATACTTCTCTACTATAGCATATTTCTAGACAAGATGGTAGATAGATAGCAAAAGAGACTGAGACTCAAGCCCTCAATCTCTTAGTGTTCATGTTTTCTGAAGAGGTTTATTTCTCCAAGTTCCAGATTTCCAGGCATATTGCTCAATGGTATCATCTGAGGTAAACTTGTCAGATGTAGCGATATTAATCAAGCTCATGCGGGCCCATTTTCTTTGTCACGATAGAGGGCATCAATCTTCTCTTGAGCTTCCACGTAGGCATGGAAGTCTTCCAAGAGGAAATATTCGTCATTGTGGGTGATGAGAGTTCGTAGATTTCAGAGCCTTCTTCACGAACGTTTGGAATAGTACCGTTGACAAAGGTGTCGACCCACTCGACGAATGTCTGGATTGCTTTCATAGACACCGCGGTGAGTGAAAGTAATCGTGGCGGGCATAGTGCTCGTAAACTTGGTCCTTGTCCATCCCGAAGATGACAATGTTGTCGTCACCGACCTCGTCCTTGATTTCGATATTGGCTCCGTCCAGTGTAGCTAGGTAATGGCACCTCGTCATGAACTTCATGTTGGAGTACCAGAAGCTTCCTTGGAAGCCAGAGAAATTGCTCTGATCATCTGCTGCTGGAATGATGAGCTCAATAGCTGACCCGGTAGTTTTCTAGGAAGACAACCTTGAGTTTGCCTTGCAGGCTTTCATCCTTGTTGACCAGATTGGCTACTTCATTGATCAGCTTAATGACCGACTTGGCAAAGTGGTAGCCTGGAGCAGCCTTGGCACCGAAGATAAAGACGCGCGGTACCATATCCTTATCAGGATTGTCCTTGAGGGTCCCAGTAGAGCTTGATGATATGAAGCAGGTTAAGCAGCTGACGCTTGTAGGCGTGGAGACGTTTCACCTGCACATCAAAGATGGCTTCTGTAGAAACTTCTACTCCTGATTCCTTGATGAAGTCAGCCAGACGAGCCTTGGCTTCTTGCTTCACTCGATAGAAATCACCCAGCACTTGCTGATCATCCTTGAATTCCAAAAGCTTACGCAGCTCATGGATATCACTTCTCCAGCCCTTACCAATCAACTTATCAATCTCAGCTGATAAAGGTTCATCCGCAATCTGCAGCCAGCGGCGCTGGATAATCCCAGTGGTCTTGTTATTAAACTTCTCTGGGTAAATACTGTAGAAATCACGCAAGGTGTCTTCTTTGAGCAGTTCTGTGTGGAGTTTGGCAACACCATTGATTGAATGACCACCGATGATAGCCAAGTGAGCCATGTGGACTTGATTGTCGCCTGACAATCAGAGTGTTTTCGATGACCTTCGGATCAAGGCCACGTCCAGCCATTTCAGCCACATAGCGGTTGTCGATTTCTAGGATGATTTGATAAACCGCGGCAGGACATTCTTAAAGAGCTCCGCATCCCATTTTTCAAGGCTTCTGACAAAATGGTGTGGTTGGTGTAGCTCATGGTCTTGACCGTCGCATTCCAAGCATCTGCCCATTCGAGGACCATAGTCATCCAGCAAAAGGTGCATAAACTCAGCTGGCGCAACTGCTGGGTGGGTATCGTTGATATGGACGGAAACCTTCTCATGAATATCCTTGAGCGGACGACCTTGCTTGAGATAAGATTTGATAATGGCTTTGCAGCCCTGCGCTGGTCATGAAGTATTCCTGAATCAGGCGCAGTTCTTTTCCTTTGTAACTAGAGTCGTCTGGATAGAGAATGGCAGTGATATCCTGTACCCGTCGACGGGCTTCAATGGTTGGATAGTCCAACTCATATTCTTCTGGGATTTCAACATCCCAGCGACGGAGATTGTTGATGTTGTCATTGCCAGCCAATCTGCGGCACATCGTAAAGGAACGGCCCTGCAGTGTTTTCAGAATGCTCACAAACCGGCACAATACGGCCTTCTTCATTGGCACGGAGGTAAACATTACCAAAGATCTTGACATCCACAATGCCGTGATCCTTACGGGTTTCCCAGACATTGCCCAGACTGCCAAACCAGTCGTCTGGAATTTCCACCTGATAGCCATCTACGATTCTTTGCTTGAAAAGACCGTAGCGATAGCGGATCCCATTTCCAAAACCTGGATAGCCAGTTGTAGCTAGCGAATCCATGAAGGCTGCGGCTAAGCAGCCATGCTCCATTTCCCAAAGGCCATGTCGTGCTCAGCATTTTACATCCTCAAGTCAACTCCTAACTCAGCAAAACTTTCCTTGACCGTATCAAGAATACCTAAATTGAGCAGGGTTGGTTTCTAGCACACGTCCGGCAGAAACTCAATTGAGAAATAATAGGCTGTCTTTTTGCTGCTGTTCCACGAGTTTATGTGCGACGCTCCAGCCACAGTGGCGTAATATATTTACGAATGGTACTAGCGAGGGCTTGAAAAAGCTCTGGCAGGCGTAGCATCCGCAATCTTAATCAGCTGTCGTTCGTGCAAAGTATCCTCGAAATCTCGGATAAACTGTTCTTTATTTAATTCCATTTTTACCAATCAACTTCCTTTCTTTTTGAGGGAAAAGCATCCGTCTGGATAAGATGTCAACATGAGAAAGACCACTTTCGACAAATCTCTCTTGTCAGAAACAAGAGAGATTGCTGTTCTAATGCAATATTCTAGAGCAGTGACTCCTTATAAATCACTATATGCTCGACTGGCTGTATCCCAAGAGAAATCTCTTTCCATCGCCTGTATTTGCAGATTATGCCAAGCTTCTTGGTCATGCCAGTAAAGATTGAGGGCTTTTGAAAGTCCATGTTAACCAATAACCAGAGAAGTTATTGAAGCTAAAAGCCTCGTTCCCCGTCCACTATAGACGTTGAAAGGTTCAACCGTATCGCGCAAACCACCAACTTCGTGAACAAGTGGCAGTGTCCCGTAGCGCATGGACATCATCTGGACAGACCGCACGGTTCAAAAGCGACTCGGCATAAGGAAAAATATCACTAGCTGCGCTAGATTTCTGAGCCAAAGTAACATCAAAAAGGATATTAGCGGATAACTTTTCAGGATAAGCTTTCGCACCAAGCGAAGGCCCGTTCAAATGCAGGGTCACCTGTTCCAAGTAGCACAATTTGCACATCTTCCTGAAGCAGATTATGCAACTCTTCCACCACCAAATCAAAACCTTTTTGACGTGTCAATCGAGAGACGATACCAACGACAGGAACATCGTCCCGAACTGGCAAGCCTACTTTTGCTTGAAGAGCTCGTTTATTTTCCAATTTCCCAGTCAAATCATCTTTATTAAAGTGGTAAGCCAGCAATTTATCTGTTTCTGGATTGTAGATATCTGTATCAATACCATTGACAATACCGACCAGCTTGCCAGACTCCATCCGAAGAACCTGATCCAGACCGCAGCCAAACTCAGCTGTCCGAATTTCGTTGGCATAGCTCGGTGAAACAGTTGTCACGCGATCCGCATAGAGAATGCCCGCTTTCATCCAGTTGAGACAGTCATTCCAACGGAGAGTGCCATCCGCATAACGTTCATAGCCGACACCAAAGAGTTCCCAAAGCATACTATCCGGAAATTGTCCCTGAAACTCTAAGTTGTGAATCGTCAGCACTGTCTTGATGTTGTTATAGGCCTGAATCCAGCGGTATTTTTCCTTGACCAAGAAAGGAATCATGGCCGTATGGTGATCGTGCGCATGGAGAACATCTGGAATAAAGTCAATGCGCTCCATCAGTTCGATTGCTGCTAATTGGAAATAAGCAAAAGCGTTCGCCGTCATCAAAATCACCATAGACATGTCCACGGAAGAAATAATGCTGATTGTCAATAAAATAGAAGTTCACACCTTCCAACTCAATCTTTTTGACACCGACATATTCCCGACGCCAGCCGACACTGACTTCAAAGGAGAAAAGATCCTCGGCTTGATCACCAAATTTAGCATCCGTCATGTCATAATAGGGCAGAATAACTAACCTCATGCGACCAGCTTTGACCAAGGATTTGGGGAGGGCGCCGATAACGTCCCCCAAACCACCCGTCTTGGAAAAAGGGCCCCTTCTGCTGCTACAAATAAAATTTTCGTGAAACGATGTCCTCTGTAACTTTTTGACCTTTCTTCAGTACAACTGGATGTTCAGCTGTACTCGAACGACAACTCCTTCAGCAATCTCAACGCCCTTGTCCACAGTGCATATTCTACTACTGCATTTTTCCAACGACAACGCGTGGGAAGAGGAGACTGTCTTTAACACTGCTACCCGCTAAAAATTCTTGTATTCCGCGAGATAACAGAGTTTACAACTTCACCTTCTACAATACTACCTGACGCAAACTGAGAGCGATTTTACCTTCGATCCTGTTGCATAGTAAGTCGGCTCTTCGTTTTTCACCTTTGTATAAATCTTTTGATTTGGTGAGAAGAGAGTGAGAATTTCTGCCGATCAAGCATATCTTTATTGGCCTTATAGTATGATTCAACAGAGTAGATATTTTGCCAGATAGCCTGTGTACTCGTAAGCAAAAAGCTCCAACTTCAGCTGAGTCCCGTGAAAGAACATGGCGTAGCTTTTGTGGGGAATTCTTTTTGCGCTTCTTCTTCCAATTTTTCAATCAACCAAGGCGTATCTACTACAAAATATCTGTAGACATATTGAAGAGCTCGCCCTCATCTCTATGCACTATGCAGTTTATGTCCCTAGGACATGGTCTGTTTCACTGACTTGCAGAACTGCATTGACATCTGAAATATCTTTAGATGGCAATTTCTTGTAAACCACTGTCATCGGTTTGCTGGGTTGTGTTATGCAGAGTGGAAGACTTGATTAAGGTCAATGTTGATCAACACATCACAGTTCAGAGCTACAGTTTGGTTAGAGCCTGAGCGCTTCAGATAAGTCAGTAACTGTTCATAATATTCCTTACCCACTGTGCTGCTTTCTACACGAGTATTGTAAATGCCTAGATAGTAGTGACTCAAAAGTGTAGACAAGCCCCACTCACGACCTGAACGAATATGGTCAAAGACAGAGCTGATATTGTCTTGCTGGAAGATACCAAAGACGCTACGAACACCAGCATTAGCAAGACTAGACAGTGGGAAGTCAATCAAACGGTATTTCCCACCAAATGGCAAACTAGCAACTGGACGATGTTCTGTTAAGGTTGACATGTCGTGGAAACCGACCGTATTTCCTAAAATCGCTGAATATTTATCAATCTTCATCTGTTGGTACCCCCACTTTTTCATTATATCCGACTACTTGCACTTCATCTGTTCCGTCAATCTCTACACCATCAGAAATAACAGCGCCCTCACCAATGATCGCACGTTTAATCTTAGCTCCTGGCCAATAATAGCGCCACTCATAATGACAGAATCAATAACTTCTGCACCCTCACGAACTTGAGCGCCTGTTGAAAGAATAGAATGCTTAACAGTTCCATCCACGAAAACAGCCGTCAACTACTAAAGAATCTTCAACATGAGCATTTGCACCAAGGTAGTTTGGTGGTGAAATCAAGTTACGTGAGTAAATTTCTCCACTGACGATCACGACTGTCTCAAAAGCATTTTCTGGACTAATGTATTCCATATTAGCTTCCCAAAGTGACTCAATCGTACCAACGTCTTTCCAGTAGCCGTTAAATTCATAAGCATAAACACTTTCGCCAGATTCAAGATAATTAGGGATAACATTTTTACCAAAAGTCGGACATATCTACATTGCTCTTTTCAGCAGCAATCAGCATATTGCGGAGACGTTGCCAGTCAAAGATATAGATTCCCATAGAAGCCTTGGTTGATTTAGGATTTTCTGGTTTTTCTTCAAATTCAACGATCCGATTGTTAGCGTCGGTATTCATGATACCAAAACGGCTGGCCTCCTTGAGAGGTACATCCAAGACTGCAACCGTCAAACTAGCGCTGTTATCCTTATGGGATTGGAGCATATCATCATAGTCCATCTTGTAGATATGGTCACCAGATAGGATTAAGACATATTCAGGATTGATGCTGTCGATATAGTCAATATTTTGGAAAATAGCGTGGCTAGTTCCCTCAAACCAACGATTTCCTTCACTGGCAGAGTAAGGCTGAAGAATGGATACACCTGTGTTGATACCATCCAAGCCCCAGCTTGAACCGTTCCCGATGTGACTGTTCAAAGCAAGTGGTTGGTACTGCAATCACACCGACATTATTAATCCTAGAGTTGGCACAGTTTGACAGCGCGAAATCAATAATACGATAACGACCACCAAACTGTACTGCTGGTTTTGCAATACTTTGTGTGAGCTTTCCAAGACGAGTTCCTTGCCCACCGGCAAGAATCAAAGCTAGCATTTCATTCTTCATATCCTACTCCTTTGTGGAATCTTTTTTAGCATTTTTACGAACATTCACTCGACGCTTGATTTTCCAAATACTTGCTCCCAAAGCTGGTAGCGTAAAGGTCAAGGTCTGCGGATAATCTTTCCATAGTCCTCTTGAGACTGAACTGTTTCGTTGTGTTCTTTCCAAACACCTCCCCATTTCTCTAATTCAGTATTCCATACTTCTTCATAAACGGCTGCCACTGGCACACCAATGGTAAAGTTTTTGCGCTCTACTGGCACCATATTGAACACACAGATCAACATATCTCCTTTTTCCGTCTTACGGATAAAGGAAAGGACACTCTGATCGGTATTGTCGGCATCGATGATTTCGATACCATCATAGCTCAAATCAATCTCCCAAAGCGGACGATTATCTCGATAAAAGGCGTTGAGGGCCGAAGTGAAGCTCTGCATCTGCTTGTTCATCTGATCGTCCAGATTTGACCATTCCAACTGCTCTTCTGACTTCCACTCTAGGAATTGACCAAATTCTGAACCCATAAAGAGCAATTTCTTGCCTGGATGGCAGATTTGATAGGTCAAGGTTTCGTAGACCAGCAAATTGATTATAGCGATCACCCACATCTTATGCATCATGCTCTTCTTACCGTGAACAACTTCGTCGTGAGAGAAAGGTAAGAGGAAATTTTCAGAAAATGAATACATGAAGCTGAAGGTCACCAGATTGAAATCGTACTTGCGGTAAATCGGGTCTTCTTCATAGAAACGCAGAATATCATTCATCCATCCCATATTCCACTTGAAGTCAAAGCCCAAACCGCCCATCTCTCTCATGCCCGTAATCTTGGTTTCGGATGAGCTCTCTTCAGCAATCATCATAACATCTGGATGAAATAGCTTGATGACTGTGTTCAAACGCTGCAAGAAATAATAACCTTCATAGTTACGATTACCGCCGTCCTTATTTGGCTGCCAAGGACCACTATCGTAGTCTAGATAGAGCATATTGCTAACCGCATCCACACGAACCCCATCTAGATGGTAGAAATCAATCCAGAACTTGATGCTAGAGATCAGAAGGATTGCACTTCATTTTTCCCCTAGGTCAAAATTCAAGGCACCCCAGCCATAGTTATGAGCTCGGTCATGATCACTGGTACTCAAAGGTTGGTGTTCCATCATAGTAAGCCAAGGCATCGTCATTGATGGTAAAGTGACCCGAACCCAGTCCACATAACACCAATATTATTCAAGTGACATTCTTCGACGAAGTCCTGAAATTCCTCAGGTGCCATAGGTATGTTCAAAGGCAAAGTAACCCATGAGCTGGTAGCCCCAGCTGAGTCCCAAAGGATGCGCCATGAGCGGCATGAACTCAACGTGTGTATAGTTCATTTCTACTAGATAAGGAATCAACTCCTCCTTAAGCTGAGCCATAGAATGGACTACCGTCAGGTTTCGTTTCCAAGATCCAGCGTGTACTTCATAGATATTGACCGGTCTTGAGAAAAAAGCCCCAACGCTTTCTCCGAGCCAGCCAAAGTCCATCTTGCCACTTCTTCTCTGGAATATTCCGAACAATAGCCCCCTGTACCAGGGCGCTCTTCAAAATAGATAGCCAGCGGATCAATTTTCAAGATTTCTGACCGCTACTGCGTTTTGATATTGTACTTGTAAATATCTCCTTCCTTAGGCAAATCCGTGAAGATTTCCCAGACACCGCCTTCATTGCGAGTCATAGGAATCTGATCTCCATACCAGTTGGTAAAATCTCCAATCAGATGCACATTCTGCGCATTTGGAGCCCAGACTCTAAAGGTGTAGCCAGCTTTGCCATCCACCACATCCTGATGCACTCCTAAATAATGCTGCAAATGAAAGTTTTCACCTGTTGTAAAGGTTCTTAATGCTTCTTTTTGTCCATTTAGTCACCTTTCTATTTGTAAGCGTTTTCTATGTTTCTATTCTACCTCATTTTCTTATATTTTTCAAGCAAATTTCCAAAAACAATCTCAAAAATTTCAAAAGCCCAATTTCTTCAAAAGAATGAGTTGCTGTATCAAGGTTTTTGTGGAAAATATCCGATAAAATACTGATTTTCAAAGAGTTTGAGGCTAATATCTGTACCTAAAAATCAATCCCTGTACTAGGATTCCTAAAATAATTTATCTAGACCAATATGTAAATTTACATTTTAAATTGATAAGTAATCAAAAATATAAATACTTATTTCTTTTCAAATTATTCAATCACATGTTAGATTTACAAGTTCATTATAGTAAGAAAAAGGCTGCACAAAGCCGCCTTTCTCATTATTTCACATCAAACACGATAGATTTCACTTGTGTCATCGCTTCGATACTGTACCGAATCCCTTTGCACCCAGCTCCAGACCCTTTAAGACCAAGGAATGGGAAGTTATCTGGACCACGCTGAGTCTTATTATTGATATGTACAGTACCCACTTCCAGTTTTTCAGCAATTTCAAATGCTTTCGGAAAAATCATTTGTAAATACTGAAGATTGCAGGCCAAATTCTGACTGATTACAGATCTGGATAGCCTCTTCAAGGGAAGTCACGCGAATAATCGGAAGAACAGGACCAAATGGCTCTTCCCAAGCTAATTTCATATCCAGTGTCACATGGTCAAAACAAGGCAGGCCAGATGAGATTTGCTTCACGTTTGATTTCTGTCAGGGCTGACGCTCCTTTTTCTTGAGCATCTTCAATCAACCCCTCAGATGAAATCTGCTGATGCATGATCAATGACTGGTGTAATATCCGCATTATCAAAGGGATCACCAACCGTCAGTTTCTCTACCTCTGCCTTAATCAGCGCCGCTAATTTATCTGCTACGCTCTCCATGACAATGACACGTTTAATAGCCGTACAGCGCTGGCCGGAATAACTGTATGCCCCACCAACAATCTGCTTAGCTGCATGCTCCAAGTCAGCATCTTCCAGCACAACTGCAGCATCCTTACCACCCAATTCAAGCATAATGGGACGCATACCAGCTAGCTTGCCGATGCGCTCACCGATTGGAGTGGAGCCAGTAAAGTTAATGTAGTTTACTTCCTTATGCTCAATGATGTAGTCTCCGATTTCTGAACCGCGGCCAGTGATGGTATTGAAAAACACCAGCAGGCAGACCTGCCTCAGCAAAAGCCTGAGCCAAGAGCAGACCAGAGATTGAACCTTGAGTAGGTGGCTTAAAACATCACGACATTTCCGCCGATAAGGGCAGGAGCAATTTTAGAAGCAGACAGATTAACTGGGTAGTTAAATGGCGCAATGGCCAATACAACTCCTACAGGCTCCCGACGGACCACAGCCAGTTTTTCTTGCTGGCAGCTTCAAAGCCGCCACCTTCCATAACCTGTCCGTGAATACGAATCCCTTCTTCAGCCGCATAGCGAATCAAGTCTACTGTCCGAACAACTTCTCCAATCGCCGCTTTGATACCCTTGGCAACTTCCTTTTTGCAAGGATTTCACCAATCTTCTCCTGATCGCGCTCCAAAATATCCGCGGCCTTATGCAGATAAGCTGCACGTTCGACCTGCTGAAAGGCGCGCCAAGCTGGCAAAGCAGCACGAGCGCTCGCCATCGCATCATCAACCTCTGCCTGACTCATGGCAGGAACAGTTCCTAAAGTCTCATTGTTAATGGGAGATGAGATGGTAATTTCGTCAGAAACGCGCCACTCTCCATTTATATAGTTCTTATATTGTGTCACGTGTCCCTCTCAAAATCTTATTACTATCATTTTATCAAATTTTCTGAAATTTCAACTGAATTTTATAAATTTAAAGAAATTTTTCACAAATTTCATGAATCATCATCTTTTTGCTCATATGTACTCCATATTTCTCGATTTTTCATCGAGTCTCACTTTCTACACTAGGTCTACTATGACGCTGAAAAAACTAAAAAAGACCAGGAAAATTTCCTGATCTTAATTTTCAGATTAATCGAAGTCAAGATATTCTTTTTCAAGTTCAAGGACTTCTTCCATCGTTGCACATTCAGTCAATGCGCGTTGTGCAAGTTCTTCCATCTTCTTCGTATCCAATTTCTTCATAAGGCTACGAGTCCGAAGGACAGAAGTGGCACTCATAGAGAATTCATCCAAGCCCATTCCGACAAGAAGCGGCACAGCTGTTTGATCACCAGCCATTTCTCCACACATACCTGCCCATTTGCCTTCAGCGTGAGCAGCCTTGATAACGTTGTTGATCAAGCGAAGGATTGATGGGTTGTATGGTTGGTAGAGGTATGAAACTTGTTCGTTCATGCGGTCGGCAGCCATTGTGTATTGGATCAAGTCGTTAGTACCGATAGAGAAGAAGTCAACTTCTTTGGCAAATTGATCAGCTAGCATTGCTGCTGCCGGAATTTCAATCATGATACCCACTTGGATATTGTCCGCTACAGCAACGCCTTCAGCTTGCAATTTCGCTTTTTCTTCTTCGTAAACTGCTTTTAGCTTTACGGAAATTCTGTCAAGAGAGCAACCATTGGGAACATGATACGCAATTGTCCATGTACAGAAGCACGCAAGAGGGCGCGGATTTGTGTACGGAACATAGCGTCACCAGTTTCAGAGATAGAGATACGCAATGCACGGAAACCAAGGAATGGGTTCATTTCATGCGGCATATCGAAGTAAGGAAGTTCCTTTATCTCCACCGATATCCATTGTACGAACGACAACAGGTTTACCATTCATTCCTTCAAGTACAGCCTTGTATGCTTCTGTACTGCTCGTCTTCTGTTGGGAAGTCTTGTGAATCCATGTAAAAGGAATTCTGTACGGTAAAGACCTACAGCTTCAGCACCATTCGCATTGACACCTTCAACGTCTTTTCGGTGTACCAATGTTAGCAGCGAGTTCAAAAGTGTTTTGCCATCGGCAGTCACTGTTTGAGCATCTTTCAAGAGAGCCCATTCAGCTTTTTGTTTCGCATAAGCTTCACCAGCTGCTTTGAATTCTGCTGCTTTGCTCTTCAGTTGGGTTAATGATTACTTCACCAGTGATACCATTAGCTGCGATGATATCGCCGTCTTTAACGAGTTCAGTAATATTATTTGTTCCAATACCGCTGCGATTTCAAGCGTACGCGCCATGATTAGCAGAGTGGCTTGTACGTCCACCGATATTAGTTACAAACGCTTTAACAAATTTCTTGTCTAATTGAGCTGTATCAGAAGGAGTCAAGTCATGCTGCAATCCAGCTGATTCTTCATTGATAGAAGCTGGATTTGGTAATTTCTGCCCAAAAAGGTTTGCCAAAACGCGCTTCGTTACGTCACGAATATCTGCCGCACGTTCTTGCATGTATGGATTGTCTTCCATACCTTTCAAAAATAGCGATAAACATGTCTGTAACTTCTTTTTCAGACCAGCTTCCGCATTTACTTTCTTAGTACGGATCGTTTCTTTGATTTGACCAACCATTTCAGGGTCAGCGAGTACCATTAAGTGAGCGTCAAATACTTGAGCCGCTTCCTCACCAAGGCTATCTACTGCTTTCTCACGGATAAGAAAGCTCGTTCTGTGAAGCTTCAAGAGCTGCATCCAAACGAGCCTCTTCTGCATTCGTATCATCGACTGAAACAGTCTCAAATGACAAATCCGGTTGAACTAATAGATATGCCTTAGCAACAGCAACACCGTCAGATGCTGCAATTCCTTTAAGCATTTCTGTCATTTTCTTATGCCATCCTTCTTTTTTTCCATTGTTTCTGAGATAGCAGCGATAGCATCATCCGCGTCTGCACCTTCAGCTGAGATTGTAACGTCAGCACCTGTGGCCAACACCAAGACTCATAACACCCATGATTGATTTAAGGTTTACTGATTTACCTTTGTACTCAAGAGTGATATCTGAAGCAAATTTGCTAGCTGTTTGTACCAACAATGTTGCTGGACGCGCGTGAATACCTGTTTCTGCCACAATGTGGAAATCTTTAGAAGCCATAGTTAGACTCTCCTTTAAAAATAATTCTTTTTGAGTTAAAGTGATAACCCTTCATGTTGATATTATATCACTTTTTGAAATCTTTTTCAAGAATTTTATAGCCTGCTTACAAAAATATTTCGTTAGACTTTGAAAATGAATTCTGTTTTAAAATAGTAGATTCAATCGTCAGCTCCTCTTTTCCGAAATAGTTTCAAGGCTTTCTTCTTTATAATGAATTCTTCTTGGTCTAGCTTCAGCTTAAAGTACAGTAAGCGCTGTGACTCCTTGTGGTTATTTCTCTTTATTTTCGATGTTTTTATACACTATATATTGTATATCTATAGTTGCTATAAGAAAATATCATACAATATTTAGTTCAAAACTGTTGACATCGAATTCGCTTTTTAGATATACTAGTTTTCAGATTAAAATTTAAGAAAAATGAAAGTATAGAGGAATCATCTAATGGTAACTATTTATTCTAAAAACGATTGTGTTCAATGCAAGATGACCAAGCGTTTTTCTTGATACCAACAATGTGGAATATCATGAAAATTAACCTTTGATGAGCACACTAGAATACATCGACCATGTTAAAAGCCTCGGTTTTCAATGCAGCGCCTGTTATTCAAACGCCAACTGAAGCATTTTCTGGTTTCCAGCCTGGTAAACTTAAAAATTATCATAATCTCGCCAGTATTTGAAGCTTTGTTGCCGCTCCTATCATTCGTAGGAGCCGTTTATTTTGTAAAAAGCAAAAGACATTTTAGAAAAAAGGAAAATTATGGGACTCAAACACTTAGAAGATGTGACTTACTTCCGTCTAAATAACGAAATCAATCGTCCAGTCAATGGGCAAATCATGCTTCACAAAGACAAAGAAGCATTGGAAGCCTTCTTTTAAAAGAAAATGTTGAACCAAACACGATGAAGTTTGCTTCTATTACTGAAAAATTCAATATTTAATCGAGAAAACTACTTGGAAAAGAATTTATCCAACTCTATTCTCCTGAATATATTGAAGAGTTGTCTGCTTTTATCCATGCTCAAGATTTCAAGTTCAAATCTTTCATGACTACCTATAAATTCTATAAACCAGTATGCACTGAAGACAAATGATGGTGAATACTATCTGAAAGCATGGAAGATCGGGTGCTCTTGTATGCCCTCTACTTTGCCAACAGAGATGAAGCCATTGCCAAGGATATTGCAAATGAAATCATCCACCAGCGCTATCAACCGGCTACACCAAGCTTCCTTAACGCTGGTCGGGCTCGTCGCGTCGAATTGGTTTCCTGCTTCCTCATCCAAGTAACAGATGACATGAACTCAATCGGCCGCTCCATCAACTCTGCCCTGCAATTGTCTCGTATCGAGGCGGGGTCGGTATTTCCCTCAGCAATCTGCGGGAAGCTGGAGCGCCTATCAAGGGTTATGAAGGAGCTGCATCTGGCGTTGTGCCTGTTATGAAACTCTTTGAAGACAGCTTCTCCTACTCTAACCAGCTGGGACAACGCCAGGGAGCTGGAGTTGTTTACCTCAACGTCTTCCACCCAGATATTATCGCTTTCCTTTCTACCAAAAAAGAAAATGCTGACGAAAAAGTTCGGGTTAAAACCCTCTCACTCGGTGTTGTCATTCCGGATAAGTTCTACGAATTAGCGCGCAAGAATGAAGAAATGTACCTCTTCAGCCCTTACTCAATCGAACGTGAATACGGTGTACCATTTGCCTATATCGATATCACAGAGAAATACGATGAATTGGTCGCTAATCCTAGGATTACCAAGACCAAGATCAAGGCCCGTGATTTGGAAACAGAAATTTCCAAACTCCAACAAGAGTCTGGCTATCCTTATGTCGTAAATATCGATACAGCCAACCGTTCAAATCCAATTGACGGTAAAATCATCATGAGCAACCTTTGCTCAGAAATCCTCCAAGTACAGGAGCCTAGCCTCTTGAATGATGCCCAAGAGTATCTCCACTTGGGAACAGATGTATCATGTAACTTAGGCTCTACCAACGTCGTCAATATGATGACTTCGCCTGACTTCGGAAAATCCATCCGAACCATGACACGCGCTTTGACCTTTGTCACTGACAGCTCACACATCAGCAGCTGTGCCTTCTATCGACAACGGTAACAGTCTGGCGCATACCTTTGGTCTGGGAGCTATGGGACTGCACAGCTATTTGGCGCAACAACTGATTGATTATGGATCTGCGGAAGCTGTAGAGTTCACTAGCATCTACTTCATGCTCACTGAACTACTGGACCTTGGTTGAGTCTAACAATATCGCTCGTGAGCGAGGTGTAACCTTCCATAACTTTGAAAAATCTGACTATGCTAACGGCACTTACTTTGACAAATACCTGACGGGTGAATTTGTACCTAAGTCTGACCGTGTGAAGGAACTTTTCAAAGACATCTTTATCCCATCTGCAGAGGATTGGGCAGAGTTACGCGACAAGGTCAAGACTGACGGTCTCTACCATCAAAACCGCCTAGCTGTTGCACCAAAATGGTTCTATCAGCTATATCAATGATGTTTCTGCTTCAATCCACCCCAATTACCCAGCGGATCGAGGAACGTCAAGAAAAGAAAATCGGTGAGATTTACTACCCTGCGGCAGGTTTGTCAACTGAAACCATTCCTTACTATACTTCTGCCTACGACATGGACATGCGCAAGGTGATCGATGTCTATGCAGCCGCAACTGAGCACGTGGACCAAGGACTTTCACTGACACTCTTCATGCGCAGCGATATTCCTAGAGGCCTCTACGAGTGGAAAAAGAAAGCAAGCAAACAACCCGTGACCTTTCTATCCTGCGTAACTACGCCTTCAACAAGGGGAATCAAGTCCATCTACTACGTCCGCACCTTCACTGATGATGGCGGTGAAGTAGGCGCTAACCAATGTGAAAGCTGTGTGATCTAGCAAGTAACAATTTACAATTACATCATTTAAATTCAACAAAATAAAGTATAAAAAACACTTATCGCAATGTCGCCAAGGAAATCATTCCATTGGCGACATAAGCAATATTGAAGTTTAAAGCGAGATTATCATGAAACATACTATAAAGCCATAAACTGGAATGCTATCGAAGATGTCATTGACAAATCAACTTGGGAAAAAGCTGACGGAGCAATTCTGGCTCGATACACGGATTCCTTGTCTAATGACCTTGGATGACTGGAGAAAATTGTCCAACAAGGAAAAAAGGACTTGGTCGGCAAGGTCTTCGGAGGATTGACATTGCTGGATACCCTCCAATCTGAATCTGGTGTGGATGCTCTACGTGAGGACGTCCGTACTGCCCACGAAGAAGCCGTCTTCAACAATATCCAATTCATGGAATCCGTCCACGCAAAAATCTTACTCTTCTATCTTTTTCAACCTTGAATACCAAGGCTGAAATCGAAGAAATCTTTGAATGGACTAACACAAACCCATACCTACAGAGAAAAGCTGAAATTATCAATGAAATCTACCTCAATGGTAGCTCCCTTGAAAAAGAAGATTGCCAGCGTTTTTCCTTGAAACCTTCCTCTTCTACTCTGGTTTCTTTACACCCTCTACTATCTTGGTAACAACAAACCCCAGCCAACGTTGCGGAAATCATCAAACTGATCATCCGTGATGAATCTGTTCACGGAACCTACATTGGTTACAAATTCCAACTTGGTTTCAATGAATTACCGGAAGAAGAGCAAGAGAAACTCAAAGAATGGATGTACGACCTGCTCTACACCCTCTACGAGAACGAAGAAGGCTATACGGAAAGCCTCTATGACGGTGTGGGCTGGACCGAAGAAGTCAAAACCTTCCTTCGTTACAATGCCAATAAAGCCCTTATGAACCTAGGACAAGATCCACTCTTCCCAGATTCAGCTGACGATGTCAACCCAATCGTCACTAGATAGGGATTTCAACAGGAACATCTAACCACGACTTCTTCTCTCAAGTCGGAAATGGTTACCTTCTTGGTGAAGTTGAAGCCATGCAAGATGATGACTACAACTACGGTTTAACCAAATAATTTTTCAGATACTAGAAAACGACTAACTTGCTCATCAAGTTAGTCGTTTTTATCATTTATCATCAACTCGCGCTTTCGTCCTCAGCTGCTCACGATCCTCTTTCTTAGGGAGCTGGCGGCTCATGAGGCACGGATAATCTGCGCCACTACTGGATGGCGAACCACATCCTTAGCTGAGAAATGCACAAAATCAATCTGGGAGATGTTTTTCAATTTCTCTTGAGCATCAATGAGGCCGGACTTGACATTGCGAGGCAGGTCGATCTGACTGATATCTCCATTGACAATCATCTTAGACTGGAAGCCGAGACGTGTCAGGAACATCTTCATCTGCATGATGGTCGTATTTTTGAGCTTCATCCAGAATGACAAAAGCATCATCCAGCGTCCGCCCCGCATATAGGGCTAAGGGTGCAATCTCAATGATTTCTCGCTCCATCAGGCGCGTAGTCTGGTCCTTACCCAAAATCTGATACAAGGCATCATAGACCGGACGAAGATATGGATCCACCTTTTCCTTAAGGTCACCAGGCAGAAAGCCCAAACTCTCACCAGCTTCTACCGCTGGCCTTGTCAGGATGATTCGCTTGACCTGCCCACGCTTGAGAGCAGTCACCGCCAAGGTCACCGCCAGAAAAGTCTTCCCTGTTCCGGCTGGTCCAATCCCAAAGACGATATCATGATTTTTAACACTGTCCACATAGATTTTCTGACCCAGTGTCTTGACTCAATTGACTTGCCATAGCTGTCCTTGATAATCTCTTCTTCGTAAAAGAGCTACAAACTTATCAATTTCATCATTTTTGACCATAGTAATAGCCGTCACAACATCGGGCGTACCAATGGTCATACCACGATTGACCAAGACCAAGAGAGCCTGAATAACCTGGCGAGCCTCCTCGCAGGAAAGCCTCCGTACCCAGAATCTGCACAATCTCGGTTCGGGCATGAATGGTGACCTTCAATTCCTGCTCCATTAGGCGCAAATGGCGTTCGTTAGAACCAAATAGATGAAAGAGCATCATCTGGATGGCCCAGTTTCAATTCTACTGAATGTTCCTGCAAACAAAGAACCTCTCTATTTCGATTTATTGAATGAATTATCTTTATTATATCAAAGCAAGTAGAAAATGACTATCCCTAGCCACTATCCACTTAATGGGCCTGATACTCTTCCCAAATAGCATCAAACTCTCCCAAGTTAAAGGAAAAAAATTGGCATGTTCACTCTAGAAAACGGCTGACCTCATCAAAATCATCCGTGTGCTTGGGAAAGGCCGTGTCCTGAAAAGCCAAGTCCGCCAAAAATTGCTTTTGGGCTTATTACTTTTAGGATTGCGCTCCGTCATCAGCCAACTGTAAAAAGATTTTCTCATTTAAATCAACTCCGTTCCAGTCGGATCTTGCTTGATTTTACCAGCTTTCATAAGACCGCCCAGGGCTTTTTTAAACTGGCCTTTGGAAATACCAAAAGTGGCCTTGATATCGTCTGGTGAAGATTTGTCGTTCAAGGTCATGAAGCCACCGTTGCTCTCCAGGTAGGTCAAAATCATCTGAGCATCATTTTCCAGCATTTTCAAAGGAGCGAGGCTTGAGGGAGAGATTAAGGGGTGCGGTCTACTTCACGGAAACCAATTACTCGTGCGTCCAATACCTGCCCAAGACGCGGCTCTGCATAGCGCTCGCTCGGATGGATAAAGCCCAGCATATTATTCTCTGGCAGGTAGACAAAGGTGCCAGAAAGCTTGAGCCGATAAACGATGGCTGGCCAGTTTTGGTTCTGCATGTTATTGTAGGGCTGGACGAGCTAGACGCTGAAAGTCCTCCTGATAAGCCAGTTGTCCCCAGATGCGGTCTTTCTTGTCCACATCCAGACGAATATAGAGACGGTCGCCCTTCTTAGGCCAAAGTTCCTTAATTTCTGGCAAAATATCCAGTGACACCACGATTTGCTTATCTGGCAGACCCGTATCGACAAAGACGCCCAGATCCTTGCGAACCTCCGTCACTGTTCCCCAGCCAAACTGCTCTTGGGTCGCTGTGACCTCAAGAGTTGTCGAGGCAAACTTCTGCTTCATATCGCTATAGGCAAAGCCCTTGACAGACTGACCGAGCTCATGCGGTCCCTCTTCTTTAGAAAGGGCATAAGTTTGTCCATCCTTCTGGACAAAGTAAAAACGATCGTTTTCATCCGTGATAATCCCCACGATGAAGCTAGCAAGATTTGTGTTCATATAGTCCATTTACCTGCCTCTTCTAATCGCAAGGATGTATTAAAACAACTCAGTCAGCCAAGGCCAACTGAGTTTCTGATCCTGTTAAAATATTAAACTTCTAGAAGTTCTTTTTCTTTAGTCGCTGTCATATCATCGATATGCTTCACTGCATCATCAGTGACCTTTTTGGATATCCTTTTTCCAAGAACCTTCAATTCATCTTCAGTGATTTCTTTAGCCTTTTCCTGTTTCTTAGCTTCGTCCATCGCGTCGCGGCGGATGTTACGAATCGCAATCTTAGCATTTTCACCGACTTTTTCACTTCTTTAGCCAATTCGACGAGTTTCCTCTGTCAGAGCTGGAATGACCAAACGAATGACCGATCCGTCGCTAGATGGTGTGATACCTAAGTCAGAGGCATTAATCGCACGCTCGATATCCTTGATAGAAGACTTATCAAAAGGTGTCACCAAAAAGCACACGCGCTTCTGGAATCGTGATAGAAGAGAGTTGGTTAAGCAGGTGTCTCTACTCCATAGTATTCCACATGGATACGATCCAAAAGGCTAGCATTAGCACGGCCCTGCACGGATGCTACCAAATTCACGCGCCAAACTTTGGTGCGAATGGGTCATTCTTTCTTTTGCTTTTTCTACAATTGCATTTGCCATTTTCTTTCTCCTGATTTTTATAAATTATTTGAGACGAGTTGTCCCAATTTGCTCGCCAAAGACCACTCGTTTGATATTGCCAGGTTCATTCATGTTAAAGACGACTAGGTCAATGTCATTGTCCATAGAAAGGGTAGATGCAGTCGAGTCCATGATGCGTAAGCCTTTATTAATAACGTCACGGTGGGTCAATTCATCAAACTTAACAGCTGTCTTATCCTTGTTTTCGACTCGGCATTGTAGACCCCATCCACACCATTTTTAGCCATGAGGATAGCGTCCGCCTCAATTTCCGCAGCCCTGCAGAGCAGCAGTCGTATCTGTTGAGAAATATGGTGAACCAATACCAGCACCGAAAATAACGATCCGACCTTTTTCTAGGTGACGAAGAGCACGTCCACGAATATAAAGGCTCAGCTACCTGCTGCATCGCAATTGCGGTTTGAACGCGGTGTCAACGCCCACTTGCTGCAAGGAATCTGCCATTACAAGTGCATTCATGACTGTTCCCCAACATGCCAGTATAGTCCGCTTGAACGCGATCCATACCTGCTTCTGCTGCTGGCTCTGCCTCGCCAAAGATTACCACCACCGATAACCAAGGCAATTTGAATGCCCAGTTCATGGACTTCCTTGATTTCTTCAGCCATGAACAGTGGCGATGTTGATCCCTACACCTTTTTCGCCAGCCAAAAGCTTCTCCAGATAGTTTTAATCAAAATACGCTTATATTTAGGTTCTACCATTTTTCCATCCTTTGTTTTATCTGTACTATTTTACCATAAATTCCACTTTTTACCTAGCCCTATTATTCAAAAATATTAAATTAAATACACAAAAGAAAACTTCACCAGATGACTCCAGTGAAGTTGTGAGTTAGTTTATATTTTAAAGCACGTTTGAAGGTCCTCCAAGCTCCTAAATCATCCGTCTGCAAGACAAGACTCGGAGTAGATTCGCGCGATGAAAACGGTCATCATCACCGCAAAAGCAGCTGTAATTCCTAGAGAAAGCTAAGCTTCCAAGCTGGTCGCATAGCCATTGATAGATCGGAATGGCATCGAAGAAGGTCGAGATGAAAGGAAGATAAGAACCAACTTTCAAAATCACATTGTCTCCTGCAGCCCCTATTGAAGAAACTCCCATAAAGCCGACTAAAAATCTGAGCATGATAACGTGCGAAAGGACTTTTTCCTGTATCTTCTGCTCGTGCCACCATTGAACCAAGAAAGGCCGACAAGACAACATACATAAAGATACTAACTGCTACAAAAGCTCAGGGTATTCAAAGACACAGCTTCTCCGATATACTGCTGAATGGCTGGATTGCTCTTCAAGACTTGGGATACAGAGGAATGCTGTCCGCAAAGAGAAAGGCCGCCAGTCCACCGAGCACATAAATGCCCAGATGGCTAAGAATTACTGCAAAAATCCCTAATCATACGGGCATAGAAATAATCGGTCGCCTTAATACTGGAGAAGATAACTTCCATGATTTTAGTGCCTTTTTCACTGGCCACGTCTTGGGCAGTAACGCTAGCATAAGTAATCAGAATCATATAGAGCAGTAAGCCCAGTCCCATTGCAGCAAAGGTCTGAACCATCTTCTTGCTTTTCTTTTATTTTCATCGATTTTTCTTCAAACTGGACTGTCCGCGCAAGAATCTGACTCTGCTCAGCTGATAAATTAGCCTGAGCCAGGTTTAAAGCCTGCTGGACCCGGATGAGAGAATTGGACAGAGCCATTTTCGTTGCAGCGTTCATGCTGGTTTCTGCATAGTAGGTGGCAGAGACTGTCCGTCTTTTTCCTCAATCGTCAGATAGCCTGCGATTTTCTTATCTTTACAGCCTGCTTGGCTGCTGCTTCATCTTTGTACTGAAAGCTCAGCTGATCTTCAGCTCTTAATACTTCTCGACAGAATCAAGCTGGGTTAGCACTGCTACTTTTTGAAGAGGCCATGGAGCTTCCTTGCAGATAGCCAATTCCCAAACTCAACCCAAGAAAGAGAAAAAGGAGACAAGACCATAGAGACAAAACCCAAGACTTGACACAGACGCAGGTAGGTTTCTTTGATTACGGATTAACATTTGTTTCATACTTCCACCCCTGATTCTAATTTGAAAATTTCATCAATTGTCGGTGCACTCGCTGGTCGAAAGTTGCTACATAACTTCCTGAGTCAAGCTGATCAAACAATTCAGGACCAGCTGTTTCTGTCATCCAAAATCAATTTCCAGATGCCTTGCTTGGTCTGCGTCACCTTGACAACATGAGGCAGGGCTTCTAATTCAGCCTGAGACAGGTCACTTGAGACGAAAAGACGAGTCTTGCCATATTGGTTGCGTGGACTGCCCAGTACATCGCCATTGAGAACCACTTGCCCGTCACGAATCATCAGGACATCATCGCACAGCTCTTCCATATTTGTCATGACACTGATCCGATAAGATAGTATCGCTCCGCGCTTCTTCTCCTCAATAATGACTTCCTTTTAGAATTTCAGTATTGACAGGATCCAGACCGCTGAAAGGCTCATCTAAGATAATCAAATCCGGTTCATGCAAGAGCGTGATAATCAGCTGAACCTTTTTGCTGGTTCCCCTTAGACAAACTCTTGATTTTGTCGGTTAATTTCCCCTGACCTGAAGCTTTTTCCATCCACTGGGCAGTTTTTCTTGACAACAGCTGTCGGCACACCTTTAGATTTTGCCAGATAGCGCACTTGCTCAAGCAGACCGTCAGCTTAGCATCAGACTCTTTTCCTCAGGCAGGTAGCCAATCCTGCTATAGGGTCTCCTGCTCGATAGGATGCCCTTCGAAAAACGGGATCTTCCACTATAGTCTAGAAGCGTAAAATACCGTGAAAAATCGTTGTTTTCCCAGCAACGTTTTTCCCAATCAAACCAAGGATATGCCCGGCTGGGCACTTCAAAATCAATACCGAACAAGACTTGCTTTTTGCCCAAAAACTTTTTTCTAGTTTTTCTACATGAAGCATACGAAACCTCCTATTATGATACTAAGATTATTATACTACTTTAAAAAGCAGTTTTTCATCCTTTTGTCCTACTATACAAGAAATTTTCTCTATTTTTCATAACAGAATAAGAAACCCGCTCCAGCTAATACCACAAAAAATGAGGCTCTCGAAAACCCTCATCTCATTCAATGTATTTTATTCATCGCTCTTTATTGACACCCAGTTGAGGAGCTTGGTCAGGAAGAGTCCAGAGAACAGCTAATGATGATAATATAAAGCCAAGCATTTTTATCATCTCGACAAAGGCAGGGGAACATTCATACCAAAGAAGCCGGTGATGACTGCTGGGACTGCCAGAAGAACTGGAAAATGATGGTCAAGACAGTCAAAATTATCATTTTAGATTATTGTTCAAGATATTAGTAGGAACCCGAAAAGCTGGCTGAGAACCTGAGCAATCAACCGTCATTGAAACCAGCTGACGCCTCAATCATGGCATCTTCAAACTGCTCGGTTTTCTAGTTCATCAAAAGCCACGATAAACAGCATGGCTCTTTGATATGCTCTAAAAAGATATACTATTTTGCTTGGATGCCACCAGATAGACCCTAGGAGGTTTTTCTAAGTCCGATAGAGCAAACAGATGCTTTTTGGTGGTCTTCGACGCAAAAGTCTGTTAAGCTCATCCTTCGCTTGTCCATCTGCTCAACGACCGGATAATAGGAATTGGAAATCAACTCTAGACTGGCAAAAAGAAACTTATAGACTGACACAGGCTCATGATGCTCCGTGTAGGCCTTCATGATATCAACCACATAGGCATTGTCTTGATTGCCGATGGTGATGAGACGATCCTGCTGCACCACGAAAGTCATCGGAATAGTCTCATAGTAGTCCTTCTCTGTGCTCCAAATTTCAACACATTATAGATGAAAAGAACTGTCCCATTCTCACGATTGTAGTCCATATGAGCCCGCTCGTTTTATCCAGCGCATACTCAATGGTTTCAAGATGATATTATAATCCTGATAAATCTGTCCATTCTTTTTAACATCATCTGAGTCAATGTTGATCCAGACAGATTGGTCTTTCAGTTTTCTTTTCCAGAAAACATAGAACTCCCTTTCTGGGATCTAGAATGATTGTCTAATCAGCTCATACACAATGCCCACTACTCCCAGCCCTTCACAGCCAAAAGCTCCTATGTCCCGACAATAACCAAAGCAGTCAGATGTTATTTTTCTAAACATAGAGTGTAAGGCAGCTAGCTAGTCCGCCAATATAGCGGCTAGCGTCCACCAATTAGGTGATTTACGTTCCACGTAGTACTGAATCATCATCTCTCTCTAACTCTACATCTGGACACTTATCCGCAAACCAACGGAGGGCAAAGTCGTTTTCAAAGAGGTAGAAAACTGGTTGGTCAAAGCGGTCTTTAAATAAGATATTTCGGCTTGAAGACATACGCTCGTCTCAGGTCTTCCGGCTTCGATCCAACGAACGTCTTTTTCCCCTGCGGATTCACATGACCACTTCCGCATTGTACTCGCCTTCCATGGCGGTGTTTACAAGACTTCCAAAACTGGAGTTGCTGACAGCGCCTAGCATGCACTCAAACAGTTTGGTAATTTGTATAAAGCTGGATGGCTCCTCTGTACCAATTCGCTCGATTCCCTTGTGGAAGGATTTTTGTTTCCATGACGTTCTTAGCAGAAACTTTCATGAAAATTTCAGGTGAAAGGTTGGCAGTGGTTTCACATTCGAACTTGTTTTTCCAACCGTCAAAGTGTCTCCAACCTGATAAGTACCGGTATCGTAAACGATTGCGATGATATCTCCTGCAACAGCGTTGGTCACATTCTCACGACTTTCAGCCATAAACTGGGGTAGCTGTTCGAAAGTTTGGCAGCTTACCGGTACGAGGTGTAGGTTGACACTCCTTACCGCGCCTTTCCAAATTCACCGGATACGATACGGACACAGGCACACGGTCACGGTGACGAGGGTCCGCTTGTTGCAGATTTTAAAGACGAGTCCTGAGAAACCTTGTCAGCGGGATCCGCCAATTTCCTCCTTGTCTGTTTTCTTGTAGTCCATGAGGTTCTGGAGCAAACTTTGAGGAAGGTCTCATGAAGTTGTCTGCACTCAAAGAGTTAGTCAGGGGCTTGAAACGAAGAAGACTGGGGTTAGCTCACCAGCTCAAAATACCTTCCTCTGAAAACTCGTTCCCAGCTTCATTTAGAAGTTCAATATCATCCTTGACTTGCTCATAGAAAGGATTGCTCGCATAAAGTTTGTCTCCGTCTTCTAAACTAGCAAAACGCTCATCCTTTATAGAGCTCCAAAGCGTGGTTATAGAGGTCGCAGAGACCCTCAAAAGGCTTTCCCCATCCGAGTGGGCCAGTTCGCCGGATGTAGCTAGCAATCCCCAAGACCCCTTCCACTCTTGCAAGGGTCCAGTGGCTCACGACCGTCACGGTCTAGCTTGACCATAAAGAGTGAAAGACTAGGGACCCACGGTGTTTCACAACCCTCAGACAATTTCTTGGTCATGGGCCTCAATACCCTTGGCAGAGTCCACGACCATGACGCAGCATCCACCGCCATCAAGGTCCGTAATGTATCTTTCAGAGAAAGTCTCGTGCCTGGTGTGTCAGGGATGTTGACTCGTTTGCCATCGTAGTCAAATTGCACAACAGGTGAGGTGCGGAATACCACTGCTGCTTTCTCGACATCCATCCAGTCAGACTTGGCAAAAATTCCCTGTTTTCTGGTACCTTTTACAGTACCAGCCTCACGAATTTCGCCCCAAGAAAGTAGAGCAGTAGCTGCTCAGTGATGGTCGTTTTCCCCGCGTCTGGTGGGAAATAATGGCATAAAGGTGCGGCGTTTCTAGTTCTTCCTTGTAAAGTCATCTTCTTCTCTTTCTTTCATGAGGACAATGGTGAATGTCAGTATACATTTTACATTCGAGAAATATTCTAATCCTTTCAACCTACCTATTATAGCGGATTTAGCGCTCAATTATCTGAAGAATATATAAGAGGCTGACAAAAGTCCTAGCCTCTCGTGTCTTTGGAATGTCGAGCAAGACGCAGTGGTTGCGGTTTCGGCTACTGCATGATTTCATCAGCTTTTACAGCCCTACTCAACTGTTGCGGAGGTGGCTTTGACGAAACGAATTCCCAACGAATTACCGATTTCTGTCCCTCTCCTATTCTTTATATTTGGCTAACTTATCTTAAAATCGACAATGACGCTGCTAAAGAGAAATTGTACATGATTAAGATTAAAATCAGATGTACTCCCGCCAACTAAACTCGCAGGAGCCTACAGAGTTTCATTTTAAACAATTTCTAGCTGCTTTTCTCAGCGTTTTCAAATATTTCATCAAAAAGAAGCAAAGTTGCGGACAAAATAATCGCACAGCTCAAATATTTTTACCAAAAGATTGTGCTGGCTGACAAAGGCTGGGCTTTTTAGCAAACCGTACTCCCACCAGTACGCCGATTGACAGCGACAAGAAAGGCATCGAGCACAAAAGCATAGAGGACAATCATATATTTCTTGAGCTGGGTCTTGTCGTGGTGATTCATCGAGATAAATTGAGAATTCAACCAAGAGGGCATAGTGACCAATCAGGAAAGAGAAGCTGCAATATGCGGGAAATCATAAGGATCAAAGACTGGATAGCCGAGGGCGAAGACTGCCCCTGAGCTCCTAGGAGAGCAAAATACGCACTGTTAGCCATTTATCTGGCAGAAAGACCACCCGCAAACATGGTCAAACGGCAATGGCACAAAGGCAGACTATTTGCCAGAGGGCTGAAAACCCACATACCAGCTATAAAGAATTGCCGGGTTGGCACGACTGAGGATTTTCATGCTTTTGGTAGCTAGAATTCTTGGTGGTATTTTTATCGATGCGTAGACGGACAGCAAAAGCAATGCCATCATCAAAGAGTAGGCCAAAGCTGAAACAAAGGGTGGACGATTTCCAGTTTGATAGTACATGATGCATCCAGTTTTCCTTTCTACTTCTAAAATCGTGCTGGCCTCAAACTCGCAGTCAGACGGAAAATCGACGCAGAATTTTCCTAGTTACCAGAGAGGAAACTGTTCCTCTTCCAATCTTTATTGGGTCCAATCGCTCTGCCTGTCTTTCCTCATTTCTTTGAACAAGTAAGAAAATAGAAAGCAAGGCCGTCGCTAAGACCACAGACACGATCATATAATTCCCCAAGCATACCATGATCTCCTCACCAGAGGCGGATCCTTTAAGAAAACCGTAGTTGCCCCCGAATGCAATATTTCCAAGCAAGATGAGGAAGTCTAAGCCAAAGGTAATTTCTACGATACGGCGATAGGACAGATTAAGTCTATCATAATGCTTCATCAGGTAGATAATCGAATTGCAAAAGCCAAATGACCGATGAAAAACGAAAATAGGGTTATATGCGGAAATGAATAGGGATCCAAAATCGGATAGACAATAGCGCAAATCGGTCCAAATATCTCCTAATAAGGCAAAATATTGCTTATAAGCTACTTTATCTGGCAGTAGCAAGACAGCAAACATAGCGACTCGGCAATGATACAAGGGGAGACTCTCCGACAAAGGCTCCTGAATAACCAAGTACCAGCCGATACAAAGAGACTAATTGCACGATTTGGGCAACTCTAAAAAAAGTCTGCACTTTCTTTTGTTCAAAATAACGACTAGCAACATAGATGACGGACACATAGGGCTCATCATGAGCAGAATGTAAGCAAAAGGTGTCATCACAGGTGGTTCTGTTTTGTGACTAGTAAAAATCTAGTAAATTCATCTTTCAAATTTTCATCCTAATAAATATTTTTAAGGACACTGGGCTTGCTCTTCCTAGCAAAGTCCTTAATTTTTCTCAAAAAGTTTTTAACTTTCTATAATAACTTCAGCTCATTACAACTCTAGTCAGATTGAGCTAGATTATCTGGCTCTACTGGATATAAGCATCCAGTCAGCATCAACTTCCAATCTAGTCTATATATTGTTCTTGCTGATTCCTGATAAATATCCCAGAGAAGCTGCAGCTGCTCTTTGTTGTTATCCTTTTCTCGGATAAAAGAGGCACGTCCTGTGGGGCAAAGAAACTCATCTCGGCAATTTCTAGTGGGCTGAAAATCTCCTTCTTTCAGCTGACATTCAAACACCAAGTTTGACATACTGCATACTTTGTGCGACTGGAATTTATTGCTATCGAAAGACAGCCAGCAAGCGTACCACGCTAGCTTGAAATCCAGTTTCTTCCGAATTTCTTTTTACTATATTCTCTTTGGGAGATAAAGCTGCTTGCAGAAACCACCTAGCAGAGCCCATGTATCCTCTTGCTGTCCTCATTACAGACAAATCTTGCCCTGCTGAACGATAAAAAGCTCGGACATCGACCTCAAAGGAGTCGCATATCTGTCGGACGGAGCAAGTCGTGACAGCTCATCCGGTTCCAGATGGCTGGTCTCTCTGAGCAGCTGATTCAGATTGTCTCTGATATCCGCATAAGCGCCTCGCGATCAAAAGTCACTGGCAGCAAAAGACAAACCTGCTTGTATCCGTTATAGCCAACAGTCGTGTGCACCAAAATTAAAGCTATATCACTCGTCCCCCATGCGCTCCAAAGGCCTCCACTAGTTTACTATCCAACTTCATCGAATTGCTGCCTCTTGAGCAGCAGATTTGGTCGGACGATTGCAACCAAGTCTTAACGGTCTTGGTCAAATCTTCAAACTGATCCTTGTCAGCATTTTTGACAAAATAATGTACCCGATTTGGTGGGTAGATTTCCCGAGCATAGACGTAGAGGGCTTCCATATCCTCTCCATAGGGGAAAAGATCGGTAATAATCTCTGGATTGAGACTGGTAATCCTTGGCTCCGTGCGCCCAGGCTTGGAGTCAGCACCCAGCTCTTTCATATCCGCCAAGACTGCAGCCTTGCGGCCACTCTGACTAGCTGGAATCGCTGAGAAGGTTTCAAGAATCAAGCGCATAGCTGTTGGATTGGCATTGTAGACATCAGACAGGATATCGGCTCCATTAGCCGCCTTCTTCCACTCGGTTTCGATTGCGGGTCAATTCAGCTGGGCAGCGCCTGACGAATCGCCGACTCACTGACACTTTTCTCCTGCAAGGCTACAGCTGAGAGGCTATCATGGCGTTGTCGTCATTGTATTTGCCAGTCACAGGTGGCAATCGCCTGCTCCAGAAAATTCGCTTCAAAGGTCAAGCCGCTGTCTTTGCGCTCTTCTAGACGAGTCCAGACAAATATCTGCATCGGGACCGAGCGAACCACTTTTTGCTGGTCTGGCAGAAAATCATTAACGATCTTATCAGCTGGAGCCAAGAGCAGACCGCCTTCTCTTCATGCCATCCACCGTTTGCATTTTTCCTTTAGCACTTTCCGTGCGGCTTCCGAAAAATTCTAAGTGAGCTTCGCCACAAGGTTACAATGCTGGTCTTTGGCTCGTGCAATTTTCGTGACAGAAGATGGATATCCCAAATGATCCTGTCATTTCCGACCAAGCTTTCTGTGTCGTCTGGCATGCCAGCGGAGCACCGTGTAGGGCGAGACCGATTTCATTATTATAGTTACGCCTTGAGTTTTATAGGTTTGTGTAGCCAGTTAGCCAGTAGCTGAGCCAGTATATCGTAGTGTGGTCTTCCCATTGGGCCCGTCACAGCGAGCACATCTACGCCTGTCTTTTCCAGATAGTATTGAGCGAGCCTTGAAAGCCGCGAGCGCATCATCGACCAAGATATAAGGATCTCGTCTGCTGCTGGCATGCTCACAGACAAGGTCGCTGCAGCTCCCTGAGCAGCTGCGGTCGCGGTAAAGTCATGACCGTCACGCGCGCCCTTGAGCCGGGATAAAAAGATCCCCGTCTCAATCAGACGGCTCTCAAATTCCTGTGCATTTCTAAAAGTCACATTTTCAAACTGACTGACATCATTTTTCAGCTTCAGACTTCTGCTGATTTCCTTATAAATCTAATTTCAGCTGTAACTCATTTTTCCTGCTTTTTCAGAAGGGAGTGAGCTCAGACCAAATATTAAAAGTTCAGTCTGTCATCTCCAGTCCCTCCATTATATCATAATTATAAAAGATGCGCTTCTCTCTTAGCAAAAGGCCTCTTCTAGCTAGATTTACAATTTCTCAATCAAATCAGGAATAAAGGCAGTCCCATATTTCTCCCAAAGAGCTAAGGGACATACATAGACCATTGGCAAAGCCAGTGCATGGTGCTTGGAGCCTCATTGGAGGAAGATGTCCCCTCTTCGGTGTAAAAAGAAATCACAGCGAGCCAATCCCTGTCCGCCCTAAGGCACGAAAAGCTGTCCCAGCATTCGTACGAAGAGAGAAATAACCTCGTCTGAGATTTTTCGCAGGAATTATCCATGGCAATCTTATTGTCCAATATACTTGGCTTCATAGTCGCGAGAAAGCCACATCTTTGACCACTTCGCCCGGCAAGGTGCTCTTAACGTCATAATTTCCTAAGAGGCCAACCTCAGTCTCACGCGCGTTGACTCCTGCTCGGCCAAGACACGACTGTCGTGCCAGAAGGCCAAATCCATGTCGCCGCCCGCAGCTCCTCTTTATTATCAGACTTAGACACCGACACTAGAGCGTGTTAGACTTTGGGTTTGGTAAAAATCGGATAAGTTAATTTTCTTCTCGATTTCGGCAATCTTCCAGATTTTCACCTCTCAATCACCGCTACACGCACCTGTGGGAGTTCCAGCGGGTCCAGAATACGTTTGGTGGTACTTTTGTCCATGGCAACACTGGAAGACAATATATTGCAGCCCACATATAGTTGAAAGGCGCAACGACTTCAAAGGAAGCCTTGAATAGAGCCATCCTCGCCCATCGGTGTCCATGAAGAACAGGAAAGACAACTGCATTTTCCTCCTTAAATATCCTCCGGTTTGACTTGCTGTGAAAGATCAGCCGTTGCATTGGTCATGAGCTTTTCGGCCGCAGCTGGTTTTCTGCATGAATTCCTGCGCGTTTTCTTGATAAAATCAGACAGCTTGTGATGAAATAGAGGTCTTGACGAAAACTTTGCTCGCAATTGATGGCTCGTACGACGCTCTCAGCCGACAAGGCTCGAAACTTCTCGCCAGCGCTGCGGCGCCGTATAGTAAAATCAAGGTTTGTTTGACCGTTATCTTATCCTAAACATTTTCCTAGCTATAAGTTCATTTTGGCTGCCCCATACTTCTTTTTAGACTGTTTCCACACGGTATACCATGTTCCCCGCATTTTTGAATAGAAAAAGACTTCCGGCGTGTTTTCAGCGGGAAATCTTCTTTCATTCTTACAATTCTGTCCGATTTTCAATCGCTCGGGCAGGGTCACTTCGTCTGCATATTCGATATCAGCGCCCACAGCCAGTCCGCTAAGGGCCAGTCGAGTCACCTTCGATACCAGCGGGCTTTGAGAACGCGAGAAATATACATAGAAGTTTGCTTCTCCGTGCGGCCGTGCATTGGTAGCCTGACAGCTGCATCACTTGCAGCATCATCAAGCGAGTCAGGAGACTCTTGAGGTTGATATCATCTCGGTCCTATACCGTTCATAGGGAGATAAGGCGTCGTGAGAAAGAACATGATAAAAAGAGCCATGGTATTCTTGGATATTTTTCCAGCGGCAGAAGGCATCGCGGCTACTCAACGATCAAAATCACAGTCTGATCAGCGCGTTTTGATCCGTACAGATAGCACACGGGGATCTCATCGTCCGTCAGATTTCGCCATGCCAGATAGAGCAGCAGTAAGTCCAGCTCGCGCTTGGCAGCTAGTAGATTTTCGGCAAATGATTCGCCAGCATCATCGTCACTCATTCCGATGGTATAGAAAGGCCAGACGAGAAGCTGTCTTAAATGCCGATACCCGGCAGCTTGGAAAAGCTATCAATCGAACTAGCTGACAGGGGTTGGATAAAGCGCAATGGTAATAGTTGAGCGGTAAAATCTCGATCCGATTCTACTGCTTTTCCTTTCTAACTCACTTTGGGTGCTGTTGATTATAAAGGTTAATAATACTCGCAGGTATACTGTGGCTGACCGCTGAGGAAAGGTCAGCATTGTGCTGAAATACCACGGCTACGGCTATTTTAGGATTATCAGCTTGGTGCATAGGATACAACATTGGTATTACTAGCAGATGCTTACCACCGTTGACCAAAGGTTTCAGCGAGTCTGTTTTGGCGCTGATCGAAACCATAGCGCCTCGGGCGACCGTCCGTCCAGTTAGTAAAGCCACTCCATCCATTGACTACCTGATGAGAAACCTTGTTTTATCAGAGCCATATTTCCTCGGAAATATTCGTACCTGATTTAGTTCTTTTTGTTTCCTTCATCTCCAAAGTCAAATCCGGTCCACCTTGGTCATTGTTGGCGTAAATGCCTTCAACCAGATGCCGGAGCTACCCGCTCACCGCCACATGGCCGTCGACGCACACATATTGGGCCAACTCCAGCGAATTGTAGAAGTTATCAAACTGACCAAAAGCATCCGTAATATAATTGCTAACTGTGAAGCTGGGACATATAGCCTGTAGATTCTGTCGGTAAATCAATCCCCGTCTCAGTCCCCAGACCATATTCTGCAAAAAGTCGAACAGAGCTCATTGAAGCATCGACTGTTATGGTTCCTAAGGCCATATTTGGGCTATGCGCAGATCCCAAAGCATGTTTGGACCACCTGAACCATATAGGTATTAGACGAGTATTCCAGAGCCTCCACTGCCGTAATAGACACGAACCACAGGCCGTAAACCAAGAATTGATGGGAGTAGAACCCGCAAAAGAATCGGCCGATCGACCAGGATTGATTTCCTGAAATGGCTCCATACCTGCCAACCCAGCGGTTGAGTAAGCAGCTTGACGACAGAACCGGGGAACAAAGACATTTGTAATGGGTACCAAAGCGCATCACCGTTGAGATATCGCCTGCATTTCCGGTGTCGTGCTTGACACCAGCGGGCCAAGATTGATCCCAGTAGCTGGGATCCAGACATTGCTACTAGACGCCTTCTGAATAGGCGGCATACCTTTGGCTAGCTCCATATTAAAGGCATTTCTGAGAATATCCTCAACTCCCCTGCCGGAAGAGTCGATTCACGGTTAGGTTTCAGATTGTTCCCTTTGCTTCCCTCGGAAATGGTCTCAACGCTCTCCATGTTGCCATTTTTGTCCAGCCGAATTTCTTTTTCTGCCTCGTTTTCCTTGTAAAACAGACTCACACTCTTTCAAATAAGAAATTCCCACTCAATGGTCATTCAGAGAATAGCCCTTCTTGACACTAGTCATCCGCTTTGCCTCAGCTGGCAGACCTGTTTTTCTCGGTTGAAATTTGACCAACAATCGAAGCCAGCGATGTTTCAAACACTCTTCCTGGGTTCCAGCTTGGCGAAGCCACTTCAATACCCGGAAGCTCTTTGCCGATGGACGCAATCGTAGCGACCTGCTCCGTCGTCAGTCATCCGTCTGAATCGTCCCTGTTGAAAGAGCTTCTGGCACGATGCATTCATCATGGCTACATCAGAGCGATAATCCTCTTTTCACCTCATCTGTACAGCTCAGCTGGCTTGGATCAATACTCTCCGCCGCTGCCTCATAGGATCTTGGCTTCGGGCAAACGATTGCCTTATCCGTATCAAATTTTTCTTCCTTGGGTAATTTTCAACCGCTTCCTCGGTAGCTTTATTATCCGCCGGATAATAATCAACCCTCGCGCTCGGTCACTTTTTAGGTCAGACACCGACACATATTGCAGTAACTGTGCCGTTTCACGATTTCTTCTGCTGTCAGTTTATTGTCTCGTGTAAAAAGTCACCACTTTGCTTGGTTGCGTGTTCTCCTGAGAACGCACAAGGCGTCTGCCTGAAGCGTCATAGCTCGCCCACGCGAACTCGATTTGTCAACATGTTTACTTGCTTTGGCTAATTTGTCTGTATAAAAGGTCCCTGATTGACGACCTGCATATAGCCCAGACGAGCGATCAGCGCAAAATAAGACCTCGACAATTCCACAGAAGGTAGAGTCGGCCTGTGATAGAATCGACTATCAGTTTTCTGCTTAGACGTTTCTTCTCTCATCCTCGTAAAATCTATCTTTTATTTTGCACCACATTTCCCCAGCAATGAAGCATGGAAATCTAAAAAGGATCGAAAAAGAATTTTCTCCAACAATGAGAAAATCTATAATTTCTGTAGTGGTAAAACCACGTTAAGGAATTATGGATCTAAACATTATAAACGCCTATAGATCTTACTCTACCAAACGCATAAGCTAGAAAGCCACTAATAACCTCATCAAAGATCATCAAACTCAGGCTGCGTTTTGCGGAACTTTTATTTCAAAAAGCGGATTTTTACTCGCTCTAAACATCAAAAAGAGAAAGGACGAAATTTTGTCCTTTCTCGAGCTTAGCATGACTTCAGCACTACAGTTGACAAACATACAGATTAGTAGTGAAGAAATCTCGACGTGAAGAGTACTCACTACTTTTTCACTATGTTAAAAGTAGTGGTGTCTCGCAGAAGTCGTAGGGCTCTGGTGGCGCTAAACGTCGCGTATTGAAAATAAAACTCACTAAAACATACGGAATTATTCAAGACAAAAGAGGACAGTCATGTGCAGTATTTTGAATTGATGTCAGTAAAACAAGTTCTGAGGTGGCCATTTTAGTCAACGGTGAGAAGGTTCATAGCTACACCATACTCAATGATGCCATTGGATTCAATCGCCTGTTGGGCGACTTGAAAACTGTTCATAACCCTGAGATTATATTTGAGGCTACAGGCGTCTATTCTCGACGTCTTCAAGCCTTTCTTGAGGAATATAGTTGCCGCTTACACACGGCTAAATCCACTGGAAAGCTAAGAAGCAATTGGACAGTCTGCGAGTTCGTAAAACAGATAAAATTGATGCTGAAAAGTTGGCTAATCAGCTTGTGCTAATCGTAAACCAACTTACGTGCAGGAAGAAAGTTTATCAACACTTGCGTGATTTAAGCCGTTTCTATCAAAATATGACAGAAGATCTTGTTCGAACTAAAAACCGTCTGCACAAGGTCCTACAAGTCACCTTTCCTGAATTGGAAAATTTATTATCCACACCTACTGGAGAACAATATTGGAACTTAGTGATGGCTTTTCCATGCAAAGAGTTTGTATTAAGCCTATCTCAAAGTAACTTGTGTGAGGTTATCCGTCAATCTACCTCCAAACGCATCTCTCAAAAAGCGTATTGCTTACCTGACTGATAAACTGATAAAACTCGCTAAACAATCTTTTTTAGTGCGGTCAAGAAAACCTCTCCAATGCTTGAAGAGGTTCGTTTACTATGCTCAAGAATTGCTTTCGTCTTTCTGAACGCAGACAAGTTGTCTTAAACGACATGGTAGCTCTAGCTCAGCCTCACCAGAGTATGACATCTTACGGTCAATTCCTGGCATCGCAGAAACCACAGCGACATCTATCATTGAGTTGAGGAGATATTCGTCGCTTTCAGTCTACCAATCAAATCAACGCTTTTATTGGCATTGACCTGAAACACTACGAATCTGGGAACTTCTCGCCAAGGAACACATCACTAAACGAGGTAATCCCTATGCCAGAAAAAAATCTTGTTCAAGTGTATTCACAACATCGCTTCAGCTAGTCATACCAATCCCCTGCCATATCGCTGACTTTTATGAGAAAACGAAAAAGACAATCGACAATAGCTTCAACTAAGCCACATACGATTGCCTCTATACATCGTCCTCATCTCGAACAATGTATTACCTCATTACGCATAACAAACTTTACGATTACCTCTCTGACCCAAAAATCGATAAGGCTGTCTATGCCGTATTATTGTAACACCTTGTTTCAAAAAAATACCAGATGAGGTGTTTTTAGCATGCCCATTATATGAATCAGTAGCAGTTAAAAAAATAAGACAGTAACCTCAGAATAGCTACTGTCTTATCTCTTTTTTTACTTAAAGCCTTGATAGACTTGACAAATGGTGAAAGTAGCCCACCCCAGATGGCCTTGAGCCATCCGGGTTCTTATTTTCATCGCTAAAATGATATCAACAAAATTTCATTGTAGCCGATTTTTGGAACTTAGTCTTCTAAATCCATTTCAAGCTGCTGATCTCTTCTTCTTACACCAAGAGAGGCATACTAAGAGCTACTCCTAATCCAAGACCAGCAAATTGGTTACTTTGCAGTTCCTGTATTTGGTAAAAGCCTTAGCGTTTGGAGTAACTTTGACTTGTTCTGGTTGTGCAGGCTGTGGCTTAGGTGCTTGAGAGTGATTTTGTAGCATGGAGTTGAAGCACTGTCAGACAAAGCTAGCTAGGTACTTGCGCTGTTTGCTCGGCTTGTGCTATTGAGACTGACTACTTGCACTTACAGATTCAAGGTAGCTAGGAAGGTTAAACTCTGGCTTAGATTCGCTTGTTGGCTCACTTTACTATAGCTGAATGAGTTAGATTGTTGTGACGCACTTGTACTCAAACTGTTTGAAACGCTTATTGCTAAGTGATGTAGATGTACTTACGCTGTTACTCAGAAACACTGGAAGTGCTTAGTTGAACTGAAGTACTACTTCGAGTTGCGCTACTGATTCAGATGCACTGATTGATGCGGATACATCGTTTGCTCATGCTTGTGCTTGCTGATGCTGAAGCACTGAGTTGAGCGGACGCTGTTACTCATGCGTTTGTGCTTGCTGATTCAGATGCACTAATTGGAAGCAGACACGCTGTTGCTCATGCTTGTGCTTGCTGATTGACACTCGATTGGGGCAGACACGCTGTTGCTCATGCTGTGACTTGCTGGAGTGCTGAAGCACTGATTGAAGCAGACACGCTGTTGCTCGTGCTTGTGCTTGCAGTTCAGATGCACTGATTGAGGGCGCGAACACGCTGTTGCTCATGCTTGTGCTAACTGCTGATACTGAAGCACTGATTGAGGCTGACACGCTGTTACTCAGCTTGTGCTTGCTGATTCAGATGCACTAATTGGAAAGCGAACGCTGTTGCTCATGCTTGTGCTTGCGTGATACTGAAGCACTGATTGAAGCAGACACGCTGTTTGCTCGCGCTAGCCACTGATTCAGATGCACTGATTGAGGCTGACACGCTGTTGCGCGTGCTGTGCTTGCTGATACTGAAGCACTGATTGAGGCTGACACGCTGTTACTCAAGCTTGTGCTTGCTGATTCAGATGCACTAATTGAAGCAGACACGCTGTTGCTCATGCTTGTGCTTGCTGATACATGAGCACTGATTGAAGCGAGACGCTGTTGCTCATGCTTGTAACGCTGGATTCGGATGCACTAATTGAAGCGGACGCTATTGCTCATGCTTGTGCTTGCTGATACTGAAGCACTGATTGAGGCAGACACGCTGTTGCTCATGCTTGTGCTTACTGATTCAGATGCACTGATTGAGGCTAGACACGCTGTTACTCAAGCTTGTGCGTGATACTGAAGCACTGATTGAAGCGAGACACGCTGTTGCTATGCTTGTGCTACTGATTCAGATGCACTGATTGAGGCTGACACGCTGTTACTCAAGCTTGTGCTTGCTGATTCAGATGCACTGATTGAAGCAGACACGCTGTTGCTCATGCTTGTGCTTGCTGATACTGAAGCACTGATTGAAGCAGACACGCTGTTGCTCATGCTTGTGCTTACTGATTCAGATGCACTGATTGAGGGCGGACACGCTGATACTCGTAGCGTTGTGCCTTTGCTGATTCAGATGCACTGATTGAGAACGAACACGCTGTTGCTCGTACTTGTGCTTACTGATTCAGATGCGCTGATTGAGGCTGACGCGCTGTTACTCAAGCTTGTGCTTGCTGATACGGAAGCACTGATTGAAGCAGACACGCTGTTGCTCATGCTTGTGCTTACTGATTCAGATGCACTGATTGGGGCAGACACGCTGTTACTCAGAACGTGCGCTACTGATTCAGATACACTGATTGGAGCAGACACGCTGTCGCTCGTGCTTGTAGCTTGCTGATTCAGATGCACTGGAAGCAGACGAACGCTGTTGCTCATGCTGTGCTTTAACGCTGATTGACTTGCACTGATTGACAGACACGCTATTGCTCATGCTTGTAGCGCTGTGCTGAAGCACTGATTGAAGCAGACACGCTATTGCTCATGCTTGTGCTTGCTGATTCAGATGCACTGATTGAAGCGGACACGCTGTTGCTCATGCTTGTGCTTGCTGATACTGAAGCACTGATTGAAGCGGACACGCTATTGCTCATGCTTGTGCTTGCTGATTCAGATGCACTAATTGAAGCAGATCACGCTATTGCTCATGCTTGTGCTTGCTGATTGGCTAGCTGATACAGATGCTGAAGTACTTTGACTTGCAGATACTGACGCGCTTGCTGATTGGCTTGCACTGATTGAGGCAGACACGCTGTTACTCAAGCTTGTGCTTGCTGATTCAGATGCACTGATTGAAGCGGACACGCTGTTGCTCATGCTAGTGCTTGCCGATTCAGATGCACGGATTGAGGGCAGACACGCTGTTGCTCGTGCTTGTGCTTACTGATTCAGATGCACTGATTGAGGCTGACACGCTGTTACTCAAGCTTGTGCTTGCTGATACTGACACTGATTGGAAGCAGACACGCTGTTGCTCATGCTTGTGCTTACTGATTCAGATGCACTGATTGAGGCAGACACGCTGTTACTCAAGCTGTGCTTACTGATTCAGATACACACTGATTGAGGCAGACGCGCTGGTGCTCGTGCGCCGTGTTGCTGATTCAGATGCACTGATTGAAGCGGACACGCTGTTGCTCATGCTTGTGCTTGCTGATTGACTTGCACTGATTGAAGCAGACACGCTGTTGCTCATGCTTGTGCTTGCTGATACTGAAGCACTGATTGAAGCAGACACGCTATTGCTCATGCTTGTGCTTGCTGATTCAGATGCACTGATTGAAGCGGACACGCTGTTGCTCATGCTTGTGCTTTCGCTGATTGGCTTGCTGATTGAGGCGGACACGCTGGTGCTCATGCTTGTGCTTGCTGATTCAGGGTGCACTAACTGAAGCCAGACACGCTGTTGCTCGTAGCTTGGTGCTTGCTGATTGGCTAGCTGATACAGATGCTGAAGACTTTGACTTGGCAGATACTGACGCGCTTGCTGATTGGCTTGCACCGATTGGAGGCAGACACGCTGTTACTCAAGCTTGTGCTTGCTGATTCAGATGCGCTGATTGAAGCGGACGCTGTTGCTCGCTTGTGCTTGCTGATACTGGGCTAGCTGATTGAAGCGGACACGCTATTGCTCATGCTTGTGCTTGCTGATTCAGATGCACTAATTGAAGCAGACACGCTGTTGCTCATGCTGTGCTGCTGATTGGCTTGCCCTGATTGAGGCAGACACGCTGGTGCTCATGCTTGCGCTTGCTGATTGGCTTGCACTGATTGAGGCAGACACGCTGGTGCTCATGCTAGCTGCTTGCTGATTGGCTTGCACTGATTGAGGCAGACACGCTGTTACTCATGCTTGCGCTTTCGCTGATACTGAAGCACTGATTGAAGCAGACTGGCTCGCGCTTACTGAGATAGACGCTGAGTTCTGGTTGTTAGATGCTGAAGCTGACGCGCTTTTGGGCTTTGCGCTACTGATGCTGAAGCTTTTGACTTGCAGATACAGACGCTGAAGCTGATTGACTAGCTGATACAGAGGCTGATTGACTAGCACTGATGCTTGCTGAGATAGATGCTGAAGTGCTTTGGCTCGCCACTCAATTGACGTAGACTGGCTCGCTTACTGAGATAGACGCTGAGTTCTGGTTGTTAGATGCTGAGCTGAGCACTTTGGCTTGCCTACTGGAGGTTGATACTTTGACTCGCAGATACAGAAGCTGAGGCGCTTTGGCTGGCTATTCAGATGCTGGATGACTTGCTGAGTGCGCGCTGATACAGAAGCTGGAAAGCACTTTGGCTTGCACTAATTGACGCAACGGCTCGCGCTACTGGAGATGACTTGCTGAGTTCTGGTTGTTAGATGCTGAAGCTGAGGGCACTTTGGCTTTGCGCTTACTGAGGTTGAAGTACTTTGACTTGCAGATACAGAAGCTGAGGCGCTTTTGGCTAGCTGGTACAGATGCTGAGTGACTTGCACTGATGCTTGCGATACAGAAGCTGAAAGCACTTTTGGCACTGCACCATTGACGCAGACTGGCTCGCGCTTACTGAGATAGACGCTGAGTTCTGGTTGTTAGATGCTGAAGCTGAGGCACTTTGGCTTGCGCTTACTGAGGTTGAAGTACTTTGACTTGCAGATACAGACGCTGAAGCTGATTGACTAGCTGATACAGATGCTGATTGGCCAGCACTGATGCTTGCTGAGATAGATGCTGAAGTGCTTTGGCTCGCACTAATTGACGCAGACTGGCTCGCGCTTACTGAGATAGACGCTGAGTTCTGCTGTTAGATGCTGAAGCTGAGGCACTTTTGCTTGCGCTTACTGAGGTTGAAAGTACCGTGACTTGCAGATACAGAAGCTGAGGCGCTTTGGCTAGCTGATTCAGATGCTGGTGGCTTGCTGATGCTTTGCTGATACAGAAGCTGAAGCACTTTGGCTCGCACTAATTGACGCAGACTGGCTCGCGCTTACTGAGATAGACGCTGAGTTCTGGTTGTTAGATGCTGGAAGCTGAGGCACTTTGGCTTGCGCTTACTGAGGTTGAAGTACTTTGACGCAGATACAGAAGCTGAGGCGCTTTGGCTAGCTGATACAGATGCTGAGTGACTTGCACTGATGCTTGCTGATACAGAAGCTGAAGCACTTTGGCTCGCACTAATTGACTTTGAGACTGGCTCGCGCTTACTGAGATAGACGCTGAGTTCTACGCTGTTAGATGCTGAAGCTGAAGCACTTTGGCTTGCGCTTACTGATGCTGAAGTACTTTTGACTTTGCAGATACAGACGCTGAAGCTGATTGACTAAGCTGATACAGATGCTGATTGGCTCGCACTGATGCTTGCTGAGATAGATGCTGAAGCACCCTTTGGCTCGCACTCACTCGACGCTGAGTGGCTCGCGCTACTGAGATAGACGCTGAGTTCTGCTGTTAGATGCTGAAGCTGAAGCACTGATGCTTTCGCGCTCACTGATGCTGAAGTACTTTGACTTGCAGATACAGACGCTGAGGCGCTGGCTAGTTGATACAGATGCTGATTGGCTAGCACTGATGCTTGCTGAGATAGATGCTGAAGTGCTTTGGCTCGCACTAATTGACGCTGAGTGGCTCGCGCTTACTGAGATAGACGCTGAGTTCTGGTTGTTAGATGCTGAAGCTGAAGCACTTTTGCTTGCGCTTACTGATGCTGAAGTACTTTGACTTGCAGATACAGACGCTGAAGCTGATTGACTAGCTGATACAGAGGCTGATTGGCTAGCACTGATGCTTGCGCTCACTGATGCTGAAGCTACTTTGACTTGCAGATACTGAGCTGAAGCTGATTGGCTAGCTGGATACAGAGGCTGAGTGACTAGCGCTTACTGATGCTGAGGCGCTTTGGCCTCGCACCACTGACGCAGAGTGGCTCGCGCTTACTGAGATAGACGCTGAGTTCTGGTTGTTAGATGCTGAAGCTGAGGCACTTTGGCTTGCGCTTACTGATGCTGAAGTACTTTGACTTGCAGATATTGAAGCTGAAGCTGATTGGCTAGCTGATACAGATGCTGAGTGACTAGCACTTACTGATGCTGAAGTACTTTGACTTGCAGATGACCGAAGCTGAAGCTGATTGGCTAGCTGATACAGATGCTGATTGACTAGCACTTACTGATGCTGAAGCACTTTGGCTCGCACTAATTGACGCAGAGTGGCTCGCGCTTACTGAGATAGACGCTGAGTTCTGGTTGTTAGATGCCGAAGCTGATTGACTCGCTGATACAGAGGCTGATTGGCTAGCACTGATGCTTGCTGAGATAGATGCTGAGAGTGCTTTGGCTAGAACTAACTGACGCAGAGTGGCTCGCGCTTGCTGGAGATGAAGCTGAGTTCTGGTTGTTAGATGCTGAAGCTGAAGACACTTTGGCTTGCGCTTACTGATGCTGAAGTACTTTGACTTGCAGATACTGAAGCTGAAGCTGATTGACTAGCTGATACAGAGGCTGATTGGCCAGCACTGATGCTTGCTGAGATAGATGCTGAAGTGCTTTGGCTAGCACCAATTGACGCTGAGTGGCTCGCGCTTACTGAGATAGACGCTGAGTTCTGGTTGTTAGATGCTGAAGCTGAAGCACTTTGGCTCGCGATACTGAAGCTCGAAGCTGATTGGCTAGCTGATACAGATGCTGAGTGACTAGCACTTACTGATGCTGAAGCGCTTTGGCTAGCTGATACAGATGCTGAGTGACTCAGCACTTACTGATGCTGAAGTGCTTTGGCTAGCACTAATTGACAGAGGTGGCTCGCGCTTGCTGAGATAGAAGCTGAGTTCTGGTTTGTTAGATGCTGAAGCCGAAGCACTGGCTTGCGCTTACTGACGCTGAAGTACTTGACTGCAGATACTGAAGCTGAAGCTGATTGACTGCTCGATACAGAGGCTTATCAGCTGCACTGATGCTTGACTGGAGATAGATGCTGAAGTGCTTTTGGCTCGCACTCAATTGACGCTGAGTGGCTCGCGCTTACTGGATAGACGCTGAGTTCTCGTTGTTAGATGCTGCTGAAGCACTTTTGGCACTTTGCGCTTACTGATGCTGAAGTACTTTGACTTGGCAGATACTGAAGCTGAAGCCGATTGGCTAGCTGATACAGATGCTGGTGACTAGCACTGCTGATGCTGAAGCGCTTTTGGCTAGCTGATACAGATGCTGAGTGACTACGCACTTACTGATGCTGAAGCGCTTTGGCTAGCTGATGCAGATGCTGAGTGACTAGCGCTACTGATGCTGAAGTGCTTTGGCTCGCACTACACTGACGCAGAGTGGCTCGCGCTTGCTGAGATAGAAGCTGAGTTCTGGTTGTTAGATGCTGAAGCTGAAGCACTTTGGCTTGCGCTACTGATGCTAAGCTACTTTTGACTTGCAGATGCAGAAGCTGAAGCTGATTGACCAGCTGATACAGAGGCTGATTGGCTTACTGATGCACCCTACGCTTGCACTTGCTGAAAGCACTTTGGCTTGCACTTGCTGAGATTGATGCTGATTGGCTTTGCTGATACAGAGGCTGAGTGACTTGCACTTACTGATGCTGAAGCCGATTGACTTGCGCTTACTGATGCGCTAGTTGATTGACTTGCACTTACAGATGCGGATGCACTTTGGCTAGCTGATACAGACGATGATTGGCTCGCACTTGCTGAGGCACTTTGGCTTACGCTTACTGATGCGCTAGTTGATTGACTTGCGCTTACTGATGTTGAAGCACTTTTTGACTGGCTGATACGGATGCGCTGGCTGATTGGCTTGCTGATGCACTTTGGCTAGCATTTACTGAGCTGATGCTGATTGGCTCGCACTGATGCTTGATGAGATAGATGCTGAAGCACTTTGACTTGCAGATACTGATGCTGAAACTGGATTGGCTCGGGATCCGCTTTCATTTTACTTGAATGTCCTTAAAGTTAAGCTGTCCTGCTTCGTCAGTAATCTATATTTAAGTGTTACAGTTCCTGTTTTAGTAGGCGTCCCAGAAATTTGGATAGATGGGATATAACCAGTCTTACCAGCCCCTGGTTCATCGGTTCTAGTAGTAACTGTTAATCCAAGTGCTTCTAGTTCTTTCTTACCATGAATCAGCTCAACCGCTTGATCTGGGTAAGGTAAGAACTTTGCCAAGAACCAACAGACTGATCTCCTTTTGTTAGTACCATCATGAACATATAAAGTTTCATTAACTCGTTTGCAGACTTCAATCTCAGGAACTAGTGGTTCAGGGAAGAGTGAGTCTTTGCTCTTGTTGATAATTGACTCCTGCGCAGCCTCAGTTACAACTTCTTCTGGACGGCCTAGATAGGTAAAGAAATCAGCATCCTTACCTCCCGATCCATTAGTATGTCTGACGAGCATATTAGGATTTTCAGTTAAAACCGTCCCTGTAATAGTGAGTTTTGAAACATAGGTGAAATCAGCACGCCTTTCCACCCCTAGAACATACCTCAAACCACTATATTTGGTTGTACCACCATTACCAGTGTACAAAACCATAGAATTTTAGCATCTTGCTCATATCTATACTGTTTATCATTGTGGAAATATAAAGTTTCATTAACTCTATCGCCTACTTTATATTTTGCAAGAGGAGCCAATGCTTCTCCCTCAGCATCATACGTTACAGCAGGTCCCTTAAACTGAGTAGTAGTAAGGTTCATGAATATGCTGGTTTGAGGAAAGCTACGTCCATCAGGTCACATCCAGATTGACACTACTATTAAATGCTTTTGGATTATCACTCTTGAAAGTTACATATGGAATATAACGTCCAGGAGCCACTTCCACACGACCTGTTTCCGAGGTAATATTATATTTCTCTTGTGCTTCTTGCCAGTTTCGAGTCTCTAGAGTTGTTCTTGCAGAAAGTCCTGCAAACTCACTATCCTTATATGAACCGTAAGGATATTCGTCCGCATCAAATTGAGACTTATGCATATAATATGTTACCGAGAAAGGAACACCTGCTCGTCCCAGAAAGACCCGTTGTCTATTTAAACGACCACTTGTTTCTGGAGAGTTGATGCTATATGGATCGGTATTTAGAAAGAATGGTTCTTTTGATCCAGTATCGATCGGATTTGCTCTAAATCCAGAATACCCTGTCTTTGGTGCAGTCGCTACAGTATTGTCAACCTTTTGGTTTTTCTCAGCTTGCTTGGTTGTATCCTTACCTTGGGCTTGGTTCTTGTCTGCTACAATACCAGCCGCGATGTTGTTGCTAGTCGTTGCTGCTTGGCTTGTGCTAAGAGCTGCACTTACCAAACTTTGCTAGCACTACCTGATACAAGACTTGCCGCAGGGTTGACCTTAAGGTTGAGCGATGCAGAAGCTGAGGTAGACACAGAAGCCTGAGCTGATGGTTCGCTAACAACTGATGTACTCTCAACTACAGAGGCAGGTGCTTGAGCGCTTGCTGACGCTGATGGTGTAGAGCTTACTGATGCAGATGCTTTTGCACTTGCTGAAGCTGATGTAGGAGCTGATGCTGATTGACTTGCTGAGGCAGATTGACTGACTGAAGCTGACTGACTTGCTGAGGCAGATTGACTGACTGAAACTGACTGACTCGCACTCGCTTGATCCTCAACAGATTGACTGACTGATACAGAAGCTGTTGCAGATGCTTGTTCTGCTTGAGCTTTCTTTACTTCTGCTTGCGCTTGAGCGATGATTGAGTTAGTACTTGTTTCAGTTGTTTCAGCTGCTTTCGGTTCAGCTGCGATGACTGTTTTATCCTTTTCTGTATACTCAGATGTTTCATCCGCATAAACAGTTTGCTCTTGAGTCATCACAAATCCTGCAGCCCCCGCGGCCAGGATTCCCCCTATACCCGCTAGCGTGTTAAAACTAAGGTGTGCGTGATCAAGTTCTTCAGTGTCTGACAGGGTACTAGAGACAACTTCGCCCATCCCACCGATACGGAAGAGATCCAATTGAGAGTTCGAGGCTTTTTACCCAGTTTTTGCCCGACTTGTAAAGCTTATAACGCTTTTTCATCTACGATCTCGAAATCTTTGTTAAATTTTTTTACTTCGAAAACATTCGATTTTTCTTTTTATCCAATTGCGACCCTTTGTTAATCTCATGACCATTAACAAAGTGTAGATTACGCTGCCTCCCAAAACCAGAGTTAATAAAAGTTGCAGTCAGTTTCAGTTTTTATCCCTTTGACTCAGAAAAAGCAGATTCCATCTGGGATATACCAGCCGTTTTTATCCAGTATATACCACTCATCATTTTACCAAAACGATTCCCCTTTTCAAGTAATTATATGTGAAATAACAAAATGAAAAATAGCTAATTTTTCAGAAAATCCGCTTTTTAAGTTTCAAATTGTTGAAAGCGTTTTATTATCTTTTCGAACCCCCTACTCCCCCTTTCACACTAGTTCAATTAGATAGAGGCAAAAACCTTGACGATTTGCTCGTCAGGTTCATCTTTCCAGAGACCTCCATCCAGAAAAATCCTAGAAAAAGTGTCCCAACTGCATGATGATTGTGACCAAGAGAGTGATAAGAAAAAGAATGCCACCTAACACTGCAATCATACTAAACTCTTGCTTCTCCTTTTCAACGGTCTTCTACGATTATCTAGCTGCTCGTTGATATGTTCCTGCAGAATTCCCTTTTGCTTCTCTGGCATGATTGTCCTCCTTTACTAAATCTCAGCATAAAAGGAACTTGCCCTCATCGAAAGCAAGTTCTCATGTATCTGGTTAAAGAATGGCCTTATATTGCTCCAAACTAGCCTGATTAGCAGCCTGTTTCTGTCTAGCAAGTGCTGCTTCCATCTCTGATGAGTGGGCAAGGACACTTTGAATCTTATCCACCATGCCTGAAACATTTTCATAGGCATAAATGTGATCATCCGCAATAAATCGAGCGGCTATGGCAAGTGTTTTTGAAGCTGAGAATCAGCATGTTATTCTCAAAAGCTGTGCGGTAAAGCATTGAGGATTTTCATCGCTGATATTGATATCTAGATACAAGTCACATCTCAAAAAGCACTGCAAATCCCTTGCGGACGAATATTTGGATAAAGCGAAACATTCGGATAACGATTGAGCCTCATTAAATGCCAGACATTTCTGTGATGGCTCCAATATGGAAAATGTACATTTGGTAGCTGAGTCAAGAGTTGCTCTATTTGCTCAAGCTGATCACTATTGGTCAAAATCAAGGCTTCTGGATTCATAATATTAAGACGTTGGTAATCATAAATATAAACCAATATTGTGGAAATAGACTTTTCTTCCGGTGTTGCCAAGCTTTGAATTTTCTCATATACCCGTCTCGTCCTGAACAGTGATGCGGATATTGCGATGAGGCATTTTCATAGCTACTTTCATATTACCGGTAAGGATTCTCCGATAGGCTCCTGCCAGAAAAGAACATCTTCTGCACGACCATTTTTAGGACGAAGAGCGTAGGCCACCAAGAAGGGGTTGCTAGAGAATTATAAATAATACGATCTGTATCATATCCACGATATTGCAGATAAAAGACGACAAATTCTTGTTTGGATTTAAAAATATGACGCTTTCCCTCCAGTGTCAGGATAATATCTCCAGTCAGATGATTTTTCCATAATCACCACAACATTGTTCTGGTCAAAATAGCGAGTATGGGTCGGATGTTGTGTCTGATCGTAGAGTTATTTGTGCGAAAAGCCGTCCTTTGCGATTGTAGATATCTCGCCGCTCGGACTTGCCCCTCTGTATCCAGCCATTCGACAGCCCGCACACGTCTTTCATGTGTTGGTTGGCGATAGAAAATATTAGCACGCTTCTTGCCCATATCCAAGATTTCGCCATTTACATTGCTGGAGCGAATCTCCATAGATGCGGTTTGGGGACAAGATTAAAATAAATTGGACGGCCCTCTGGTGTGTCCAAATCTCTAATAAAAATAACTGTAAGGAGACTCGACATCTGGTGAAAGATAGCCATCGTCTTGTACAACAACAACAGGACAATCAAGTCCTGTTGCTTTTAATGAACGTAACAAATCAAAACTTGCTTGATCATAGCGGTCAAACAAACAAATCATAGTGGTTATGCCTTTCTTTCTGAATCCTACTTGGTTGGTCTGAGCCGATCGAACTAGATCAGACCAGCGCTGAACAATATGCTCATCAAGGTAAGGCTCAGCTACCTCATAAACTTATAAAACTCGCTAAACAATCTTTTTGTGCGGTCAAGAAAACCTCTCCAATGCTTGAAGAGGTTCGCTACTATGCTCAAGAATTGCTTCGTCTTTCTGAACGCAGACAAGTTGTCTTAAACGATATGGTAGCTCTAGCTCAGCCTTTACCAGAGTATAACATCTTACGGTCAATTCCTGACATCGCAGAAACCACAGCGACATCTATCATTGGCGAGTTGGGAGATATTCGTCGATTTCACGTCTGCTAATCAAATCAACGCTTTTATCGGCATTGACCTGAAACACTACGAATCTGGGAACTTCCTCGCCAAGGAACACATCACTAAACGAGGTAATCCCTATGCCAGAAAAATCTTGTTCAAGTGTATTCACAACATCGCTTCAGCTAGTCATACCAATCCCTGCCATATCGCTGACTTTTATGAGAAACGAAAAAGACAATCGACAATAGCTTCAACTAAGCCACATACGATTGCCTCTATACATCGTCTCATTCGAACAATGTATTACCTCATTACGCATAACAAACTTTACGATTACTCTCTGACCCAAAATCGATAAGGCTGTCTATGCCGTATTATTGTAACACCTTGTTTCAAAAAATACCAGATGAGGTGTTTTTTTAGCATGCCCATTATATGAATCAAAAAGTGTTAAAAATAAGACAGTAACCTCAGAATAGCTACTGTCTTATCTCTTTTTTTACTTAAAGCCTTGATAGACTTGACAAATGGTAGAAAAGAGCCGAATTTTTCTCCAACAATGAGAAAAAGCCCTACTAAGCAGAGCTTCATCATCAATTATTTTCCAAGGTAGTATTCAGCAACTACGTTCAATTTTTCGTCGAATTCGAATACCAATGGTGGGAAGTTAGGAATTTCCACATCCATGATTTCGTCGTCTGACAATTGTTTGATGTGTTTAACAAGAGCACGGATTGAGTTACCGTGTGCTCCTACGAATACGTTTTTACCGTCTTTAAGAGCTGGAGCGATTTTATCTTCCCAGAATGGAAGAGCACGTTCCAAAGTAACTTTCAAGTTTTCAGCATCTGGGATCACTGAATCGTCAAGTGAAGCATAACGACGGTCAGTGTGTGCTGAGTGTTCATCATCACGGTCCATTGCTGGAGGCAATACATCGTATGAACGACGCCAGATGTGAACTTGTTCATCACCAAATTGTTCAGCAGCTTCTGCTTTGTTTTTACCAGTCAAACCACCGTAGTGACGTTCGTTCAAGCGCCATGATTTTTCAACTGGAACCCACAATTGGTCAGAAGCTTCAAGAGCCAAGTTAGTAGTTTTGATCGCACGTTTCAATACTGAAGTATAAGCTTGGTCAAATTCGATACCAGCTTCTTTGATCAATTTACCAGCGTCGATCGCTTGTTGTGTACCTTTTTCAGACAAATCAACATCAGCCCAACCAGTGAAAAGGTTAGCTTTGTTCCATTCAGACTCACCGTGGCGAGCAAAAACCAATTTTACCATTAGATGGATTCTCCTTTTTATTCTCGAGGTTTCCCCCGTTTATCTATTCTATTTTACAAAATTTTCTCTCAAAAATCTAGTCTCAGTGAAATATTTGTGAGAATTTTCCACTTGCTCAGACTTTTGAAAAATTAATTCTCACTCAAGACTTCTAGCTAGCCACTTGTTTTTGCTGGGCGCACTCTGGACAAATGCCATAAACGACCATCTGACTCTTGGTGATTTGATAACCGGTCTGCTTCTGCTGCTTCCTGCTGAACGTCTGGCAAATCCAAGTCCATATCTGCAATTCGACCACATTTTTCACAAATGACATTGAGGTGCTGATGTCCCATAAAAATCATAATAGGGTCGTCGTATCATTTCGGACTTTGAGCTCAGATACAAAGCCTTCATCAATCAACACTTTTAGGTTGTTATAAACAGTCGCCAAGCTCATATTATTGGGAAATTCAGGCAAGAGGCTTGGTAAATCATCTCTGCACTAGGATGGTCATGACTGCTGATGATAAAAGCAATCACGGCCTTTCTCGTCTCTGTGATTCGAACACCTTTCAGCCTTTAGATGTTCAATTACTTCCCCGGTAATTCTTTTCATACTCTTCATGCATCTTCTCTATCTCCATCCACTTCATTTCCTACTTATTTCCATTATATCATGACAAACATAGATTTTTCTATTAAGAATGATTGTAAATAAGGAAAAATATTAATCTGCCTAATAGACCTATTCATTTTAATTAAGTAGATTTTTGCCTCAAAGCACGATATGATAGAGATGTTAACAAATATGTAAGCGCTTAATTTTGATATATCGGTTTTTATCGTAAGAAATTCTGTAGCCAAGCTTCTGTTATTTTACCTGCCTTGCAGGAAAACATGCAGGACAACTATTTGGGTACAGCTGGTTTTCTATCACTTTTTAGAAAAATATATAAATGAGGATATCATTATGAAAAAAACACCAAATCGCTGGTTCATTTTAGCAGCAGCTATCTTAACCAACCTTTCTTTTTAGGTGCTGGATACGCCCTGGTCTGTTTTCAAAAAGCGCTGCTGGAAGCCAATGCTAGCCAAGGATGGGTGCAAGCTCAAACCTCTCTAGCCTTCAGTATCTCTTTTTGCAATGGTGCCAATCGGCATGATTCTTTTCGGACCTAAAGTCGATCTCATTAGGCCCTAAGAAATTTGTCTTTCTAGGAGGCATTCTCTTTGGTGCGGGTATGTTTGCTACGGGATTTGCAACTTCTCTTCCTGTACTCTACTTGACCTACGGGGTTGTCCTTGGTCTCGGTATCGGATCAGCCTATGGCGCTTCAACTTCTGTCGCTACCAAATGGTTCCCTGATAAAAAGGGCTCGTGGTGGTTTAACCGCTGCTGGCTTTTGGACTTGGACCACTAATCATCGGACCACTTGCCACTCTCATCGCTTCAATGGGCGTCTATTCTACATTTAAAGTTCTGGGAATTGCTCACTTGTCGTTATCTGCTGCTCTTCTCTTTGTCATGGGAAAAAGCTCCAGCGGCTACTCCAGCATCAGGAAGTTCTGCAACGGCAGGCAAACTCACAAAGAATGCTGCGCGAAGGCAGCTTCTGTTGCTGTGGCTCATCTACATTTTTAGAGTGCTACTGGTGGTATGATGATTATCGGCTCAGCAGCGTCTATCTCCGACCAATATAAACTAGTTGGAGAAGCTAACTCTATTCGTTATGCTGGTTTCTATTGCCATACTTTTGGACGAATCTTCTGAGGAGCTGTATCGGACAAAATCGGCTGCTACCCTACTGTAATCGCGCATGTTTGGCACTGTCGCTGGTGACCTTTATGACCGCTCTCTTTAAAGGAGAAGGAAGCATACTTGCAATCTTAGGCGTCATGCTTGTTGCCCTGTCCTTCGGTGGCTTCCTTGGATCTTTCCGAGTATCACAGCCGAAAATTGGGGCGTGGCCAATGTCGGCACAAACTACGGCTGGATGTTCACGGCCTATGGTGTTGCAGCTATTGCCGACCACAGTTAGAGCTCGACTTGCTCAAGCAAACAAGGGAGACTATTCAATGGCCTTCTATATCGTTATTGGTATGGCACTCCTTGGTATCGTCCTACAATTATTCTATATTTCTAAATCAAAGAAAGCTTAAAACTAATCACAAACTCTGGGGTGACCCAGAGTTTTTCTTTGACAAAGAATATGTTAGCCAGCAAAAATTGACAAGAGCTCTCCTGACCAACATAGCCGAGACAAACTCAGCTTTCTCTTTTTAACGGAACGATTCTAGATCAACGGTCAGCACTTTGCTATCTCGGACCACCTGCTGCCCTGCAATGTAGACATCCTGAACATCGCTGCCTTTTGACTGCGTATACTAGGTGCGACAGCATATTTTCCAAAGGATAGAGATGAAGTCGTCCCTCAGGCTGAATGACAATGAAATCGGCTTCGCTTGCCCGCTTCCAGACTGCCGATTTGGTCCTCCAAGCCCAACGCCTTGCTCCTTCAATGGTCAAAGCTTTTCAAGGCCTGCTCGATCGTAAACTGGGTTGCATCACCTGCTCGCATTTTCTGGAAGGAGGGCTGCTGTCCGACCTTCTTCAAACATATCCAGATTATTATTTGAAGCGACAGAGTCCGTCGCTAAGCCAACGGTCACCCAGCGGCTAATAAATCCGTCACCGGAGCTACACCAGAAGCCAGCTTGAGGGTTGCTGATAGGATTGTGGGCGATGCTGACTGGTGAAGCCGCTAAATCAGCAATCTCTGACGGATTGAGCTCAACTCCGTGAGCAAAATGGCTGGCTGCTCCAAGTAGCCAAGCTCTTTCAGAAAGCCAAAGGCCGTTTACCATAGCTCTCGTGATGATTTTATTTTCTTCCTGAGTCTCTGCCACATGGATATGAAGCTTCAAATCCAGCTCACGAGCTAGCTCAAGACTGCCCTTGAGTAGATCTTCGTCACAGGCATAGGGCGAATGCGGCGCCACCATGACCTGAAAATCTTCATCTTCATAAGCGAGGATTTCCTCAACAATGGCCCGAGTACGTGCCAGAGTCTCTGCTGCTGTTTCAGCTGCTGAGCTAAAGAGGGTTGGTGAGAAATAGCAGCGCATACCAGACTGCCGCACGGTCTCATAGATACGGTCAATATCCACTCCTTGAGGATTATACATATCGTTAAAAGTCGTTGTTCCTGACTGGAGCATTTCAGCCAGAGCCAGTTGGACAGCCTGGTCGTTAGATTCGCCGTGAACTGACTTTCTGCTGGCCAAATATAGTCCTCTAGCCATTCGTGCAGATTGCTGTCATCACGAATCCCACGCAGCAAGGTCATGGCTGAGTGCGTATGGCAGTTGACCAGCCCTGGCATGATCCAAGCACCCTCATAATCCACTAGCTCGCTGCATTGTTCTAACCAAGCCTTGTCATGGGGACCACAGTAGGTACGGCGTTCATCTTCCACGACCAACAAGCCTTCCTGATAAACATGAAATGCGCTGTCACAGGTCACCAGATTGACATTTGTATAAGCTTTTCATCCTTGCTCCTTCTCATTTCGTTTTAGCTATTATAGCAAGCCTAGTAAACTAGCGCAGAATTTTTCCAAGATTATTTAAAAATAAAGATAATCAGGATTGGGAGTCATATATACAACTCTCCTTTAGAGAAAATCAGATTAATTTTATGTTGCTTATAGCTATATAAAATATAGTCACTCTCCAACTGATAGTCTTGGTTCAAGCTAGCTGCCTGTGCAATATCCGCTGCTGTTACATAGAAAGCCTTTGCCTGCTCTTCCGTCACATGCTGACCTCGATAGAGCTCTTTTTATATTTTCTAACTCCTGAGCTTTAAAAAGTGTCCTTAATATAGTTTCGATCCTTTATGACGGCCTCTGGCTCGCCAAGAACCTTTTTGACTTGCTCCTCTGTATAGCCTTTGAAATCAGGCGTTTGAGCACTAAATCCTCCTTCAAAAGAACGATAATACACCTTGGCATTACCTGTTGCATAGATCTTGTCTTTGTTGGCAGACTGTGCATCTTGAGATGCTCATCCGTTACTTCATCTGGCGAACTTGTCGCCTTACTCTCAGAAGCTGGAGCACTAGATGATGAGGTCTGGCTGCTCTTTGATCTTTCTTGCTGACTAGAGCTTGTAGCCTTCGTCGATTCTGATTTCTTTGGTATTTTCACCTTTTTGGACAGAAGAGGCTTCAGACCCAGGAACCCTTTTCCTTGGATAATAGCAAGCTGTCAAAGCCATGACAGCTGCAAGCATGGTTAAAAAGATTGTACTTTTTAAAATACATAGTACCTCCATTTCTTAGCTACATTATATCATATTTTAAGTTTAGCAGGAGGAGCATCCTGATTTTTGCTGCCTTCTCTAACAAACAAATACTGTATCTTCTAGAAGCTTAGGAAAAATGATTGATGTTATGCCAAAATACAGAAAAAAGCCTACTGTAAAGCTAGGGAAGCTGATACAATAGCTTTTTGATTTTATCTTATTTTACAGCGTCTTTTAAGAGCTTTACCTGCTTTGAAAGCTGGAACTTTAGAAGCTGCGATTGTGATTTCTTTACCAGTTTGTGGGTTGCGACCTTTACGTGCTGCACGCTCACGAACTTCAAAGTTACCAAAACCGATCAATTGAACTTTTTCACCTTTTGAAAGGTATTCTGTAACTGCTGCAAATACAGCGTCAACTGCTGCTGCTGAATCTTTTTTAGTCAATTCTGTAGCTTCTGCCACTTTTGCGATCAAATCTTGTTTGTTAGCCATTTAACAAATCCTCCAATCTGGGTTAATAACCCTAACAGATATTATCATATCTAAAAAGTCGTCTAGGTCAAGTCTTAAGCAGACATTTTACAAATAATTTACTCTATTTATAGCGAACTAGAACGGCCCATGCATTTTTCTCCAGTGTGCGTTTGGATGATGGAACCTGTTTCTAAGACAGGGATTGGTTTTCAACAAACTCCTGCAGCTCTTCCTTCATTTGATTGGCAAATTCTGGTCCACCCGCATAGGAAATGCCGATTTCTTCAATTTCCTTCTCTTTCAGAGACTCTTTTTAAATCATCCAGCCATTTCTAAAGGTTTTAGCGCCCCGTCCTTTGACAATAGGAGTCAAGGTATGATTTGTCATCTGCATGACGACACGAATATTTAAAAAGCGAGCTAATCAGACCAGTCACACGGCCGATACGACCACCTTTGACTAAATTTTCTAAGGTTGATACACCGATGTATAGCTCCGTCTTGGCTTTGACTTCCTCAAGTTTTTCTAAAAATCTCCTCCAAATTCGCTCCAGCTTTTTGCCATTTTAGCAGCCTCAACGACTTGGAACTTCATCGCTTGGTCCGTGAAAGAACTATCGACAACCGTTACATCAGCCTTGGCCAGGGTAGCTCCCTGACGAGCTGCCTCTACGGTGCCAGATAAAGCATGAGACATGTGAATCGAGATAATTTGGACATCTTCCGCTGATAAATCTTCGAAAACCTCAGCAAATACCCCAACTGGTGGCTGGCTGGTCTTGGGTAGATTTTTACTAGACTTCATCAACTGAAGGAATTCTCCTTCCTTCAAATTGGAATCCGAGTAGACTACACCGTCAATCATGACTGTCAAAGGAACTATTGTAATATTCAAATCTTTTTGCTAGTTCAGGCTCAATCGTAATCGAAGAGTCTGTCACAATTTTAATTTTTGTCATATTTTCCTACTTTTATCCTGTTATTGAGTCTATTATACCAAAAATCCTAAGTTTTTGTGAGATCAATCTTAGCTTAATCCATAAATCTCAGAAAAATAAGAGCCTTCTAAGTCAAACACTACTTAGAAGACTCTTAATGATTTGATTAAGGCACTAGCCAAAGCTTACACAAAGAGATGCTCTTTAAGCCTCATCATCTTTGCGCTTGCGACCAAGAATCATGAATCCTAGACCCGCAAGAAGAGCACTTGTCGTCGCTCCCACGATTGAAACTGGAGAAGTGCTACCTGTATTTGGTAAGGTCGTTTGTTTGTGCCTTATCTCCTGCAGGAGTTGGAACAGCTGGCTTAGCATTTGGAACAGGTTTGCTTTCAGGCTTCACTAGCTGATCTGTTTGAGCTTTAGCTGCTGAATCAGTCTCTGAACCGGCTTCACTTCTGGAGTCACTGGTGGAACAGGACTTGGCTGTGGCTGTGGTTTCGGAACCGATTCCGGTTGCGGTGCTGGTTCAGTTGCGGCTGCGGACTAGGAGCTTGCTTGGCTTCAAAGGCCCATTTACCTACGAAGGTCAAGCTTGTTTTCCTCTTCCACTTTTTCGTAGCCTGATGAATTTCCAGTACCATTTGCAGCAGCCACTTTACAGGCATCGGTGCTTCTGGAACAAAAGCACTCGCTGCAGAAGAACTTGTAGTATATGTTCCACTTTGCGGAAGTAAGCTCAATACTTCTGTTGGCAAGTTATTGTCTGCCGTAGCACTTTCGAAGCGGTAAGTCACTTTATAGGTTTCAGTTACCGGTGCAGGCAAAACATTAACTGGTACAGAAACTTCAGTAGAAGAACCATCTGGATAGTCAACACGGACTGTACCGCTATAAGTACCTGGTTTTGTGGTATCTATTTGACCCGCAGGCGTGATATCGACTACCTTAGTCCCAGCTGGAAGGCTTGGCAAGTTCGTCACATTATCAGTCAAGTCTGGTGTTTCTCCAACCTTGATAGTTTCTTCCGTTACTTGAGGGCGTATAAGTTTCAGCATTTGTCGGATTCGCCTTGAATTCCCACTTACCTACAAACTCTACATTGGCCTTGTTCACGACTGCATTGGCTGCGTCGTAGCCCTTGAAGGTCCATGTGCCATCATTCACAGTATCTGCTGTAAGTGGTTTGGGATGGTTGTTGAGCTGAAACAGAACCACCATTCACATATCTTGCACTGTCGCTTGGAGTCAATGCTGCGATGGCTGCTGGAAGAGCTTGACCTGCTGTCTCGCTCTCGAAGCGATAAGTAGCTTGATACTTGTTAGCTTCAAAGGCCCATTTTCCTACAAACTCTACATTTGCCTTGTTGACAACGGCACTAGCTGCGTCGTAGCCCTTTGAAGGTCCAGGTGCCATCATTCACTGTATCTGTGTAAGTGGTTTGGGATGGTTGTTGAGCTGAAACAGAAGCACCATTCACATATTTTTGTACTGTCGCTTGGAGTCAAAGCGGTGATAGCTGCTGGAAGAGCTTGACCCTGCCGTCGCACTTTCGAAACGGTAACCTGCTTGGTACTTATTCGCTTCAAACTCCATTTTTCCTACAAACTCCACATCTGCCTTGTTAACAACGGTGCTAGACTGCGTCGTAGCCCTTGAAGGTCCATGTGCCGTCGTTCACAGTATCTGTGTAGGGTCGCTTGCGCTGGTTGCTGAGCGGAAACAGAGGCACCATTCACATAAGTTGCACTGTCGCTTGGAGTCAATGCTGCGATGGCTGCCGGAAGAGCTTTATCTGCTGTTGCACTCTCGAAGCGATAAGTAGCTTGATACTTGTTAGCTTCAAGGTCCATTTTACCGACGAAGGATACATCTGCCTTGTTGACAACGGCGCTAGCTGCGTCATAGCCCTTGAAGGTCCATGTGCCGTCGTTCACACTATCGGCGTAAGTGGTTTGTGATGGTTGTTGAGCCGAAACAGAGGCACCATTCACATATCTGCACTGTCGCTTGGAGTCAATGCTGCGATGGCTGCTGGAAGTTGTTTACCTGCCGTTGCGCTCTGAAGCTGTAAGTAGCTTTGATACTTCTTGGCTTCAAGGCCCATTTTTCCTACAAACTCTACATCTGCCTTGTTGACAACGGCGCTGGTTGCGTCATAGCCCTTGAAGGTCCAGTGCCATCATTCACTAGGTCTGTGTATGTGGTTTGAGATGGTTGTTGAGCTGGAAACAGAGGCACCATTCACATAAGTTGCACTGTCGCTTGGAGTCAATGCTGCGATGGCTGCTGGAAGTTGTTTACCTGCTGTCTCGCTCTCGAAGCGGTAAGTAGCTTGATACTTGTGGCTTCAAGGTCCATTTACCCTACAAATTCAACATTAGCTTATTGATAACGGCACTAGCTGCGTCGTAGCCCTTGAAGGTCCATGTGCCGTCGTTCACAGTATCTGTGTAAGTCGTTTGGGATGGTTGTTGAGCTGAAACAGAGGCGCCATTCACATAAGTTGCACTGTCGCTTGGGGTCAATGATGTGATGGCTGCTGGAAGATTGCTTACCTGCTGTCTCGCTCACGAAGCGGTAAGTTGCTTGGTACTTGTTAGCTTCAAAGGCCCATTTTTCCTACAAACTCAACATTTTCCTTGTTGACAGCGGCACTAGCTGCATCCATAGCCCTTGAAGGGTCCATGTGCCGTCGTTCACACTATCGGCGTAAGTGGTTTCGGGATGGTTGTTGAGCGGAAACAGAGGCACCATTCACGCAAGTTGCACTGTCGCTTGGAGTTAATGCGGCGATGGCTGCGGAAGTTGCTTTACCTGCTGTTGCACTCTCGAAGCGATAAGTAGCTTGATACTTGTTAGCTTCAAAGGTCCATTTACCGACGAAGGATACATCTGCCTTGTTAACAGCGGTAGTAGTGCGTCGTAGCCCTTGAAGGTCCATGTGCCGTCGTTCACAGTATCTGTGTGGGTCGCTTGCGCTGGTTGCTGAGCGGAAACAGAGGTACCATTCACATAAGTTGCACTGTCGCTTGGAGTCAATGCGGCGATGGCTGCCGGAAGAGCTTTATCTGCTGTTGCACTCTCGAAGCGATAAGTAACTTGGTACTTGTTGACTCAAAGGCCCCACTTACCTACAAACTCTACATTATCCTTGTTGACAACTGCACTAGCTGCGTCGTAGCCCTTGAAGGTCCATGTGCCATCGTTCACAGTATCTGTGTAGGTCGCTTGCGCTGGTTGTTGAGCCGAAACAGAGGCACCATTCACATATCTTGCACTGTCGCTTGGAGTCAATGCGGCGATGGCTGCTGGAAGAGCCTGACCTACTGTCTCGCTCTCGAAGCGATAAGTAGCTTGATACTTCTTTGAGCTCAAAGGCCCACTTACCTGTGAAAGTCAACCAGCTTTTTCACAATCTTACTTTTGGCATCATAACCAGCGAAAGTCCAAGTACCGTCGTTCACATCATCTTTGTGAGTCTTTGTTGTCGGCTCTTCTGCAAAAACTCTCGTCCCATTGAAGTAAGTTGAGCCATCTTTTGGTGCTTTCTTCTGGATAAATTCAGGCAAATCAACACCAGCCGTTTCGCTTTCAAAAAGTATAGCTTACATGATGCGGTCTAGGAGTTGCTTCCAGATACCCGTAAATGTCCACGCTTGCCATTATATGTCGCATTCTTCTGATCGTAACCTTTTGAAGGTCCAGAGATAGTCTTTTCTTCTTCAACTACTGATTCTTTAGCAGGTTGTTTGGCTACAATGGTGTCACCAACCTTATAAGAAGCCTCATCACTTGGCAGCATTCCCAAAATACTTTGTGGCAATGGAACACGCGCGTCAGAAGATTTGAATACATATTCTGGATTTGGAGTAGGCACCCAGCTTCCAGGAAAGTCTGTCTGCCTTTGCTACAACGATTTTCTTTATCGTATCCTGCAAATGTCCAAGTTACCTTGTTTGCTGTATCAACATAAGTCGTTTCACTTGGTTGCTCAGCATCTACTTCTGTAAGGAACAGACCGCCCATCTTATAATCAATTGGGTTTTTCGGAGTCAACTTGGTGATATGATCTGGTAATACGAAATCAGGATTAGTTGATTGGAACTCATAGTCTATACCATTTGGCGTAAAGCTCCAAGATCCTGTGATGGTCTTCACTTTTGTACCTGCAATAGCTTTTCCGTATTTATCTGCATCAAAACCATGGAAGGTCCATGTACCTGTCGGAACAGTTACTGTGGATGTCAAGCTTGCTTGCATCTTTGTAATCGTCAGCTCGTCCAACTGAAATCAGTGCCAGCTGGAAGCATATCGCGAATCTTATTTGGAAGAGGATAAGCAGGGAGTCGAGTTAGTGACTTTATACTCACCCTATAGATCGTATCAGACTGATTGTGAGGAACCAAAAATCCATTTCCTCTAAAAGATAACGTCTCCTGCCTCGACTGTTTTCACACGTGGAGAAATAGTCGTATTATCATCTTCATAGTAGTCATCAAATACCCAAGTCCCTCGGCCATCAGGATCCTCAAATCTTGTTTTAGATGGCATTTTAACGCGAGCTTTTTCACCTTTGACAAATTCTCTTTCGTAAGTGATTAGATCATACAAAGTTGATGGCGGATAGATCGTTTGACCAGAATCATCTTTTGAATCTGTGTAGAAGTCATAATAAACACTGTCGCTTGGTCGGTAAAATTTCCAATGAACCGTGTAGGTAGAATCCTCATCGTCAGCTGGTTTCTCAACTTCCTCCTTTTGCTGAGGAATCTGCTGAGCAACCCATGTACCATCATTTTTCATTATCGACGTATGAACTGAGATATTAATTTTCATTAAAGACATTGGCAGAATAATCTGATGGAGAAGTCGTGATAGGAGCAGGGATTTGTGCCTTCAAATCATCAGGAATGGTCTTCCCTGGGAGTATCACTCACAAAGTCAAAAGGAAACAACCTTATCGCGGTGTGGAGTGAAGGACCAGCTGCCTGTAAAGAGGACGCCAGCTTTTATTGACTACCTTTTCATCCTTGTCATAGCCTTCAAATTTCCAAGTGCCTTTATTCTCAAAGTCCATAAGTCGATCTTCACTCAGGTTTTTGCCTGAACAGTAGCACCATCAACATATGTCTCTGTGCTGATTGGCGGGAAGGTTCGAGTCCATCTGGTAGAGCTTAGGCTAGGTCTCTTGCTGACATACTCATAGTTTTTCTGGGTACTTTTTCTCTCTCAAATGTCCAAGTACCTGTAGAACTTGAGATTCCATCCATCAGTGCTCCCAGTCAGCTCACTGGTTTTTAGTAAAATCGTAGCCTGTAAAGTGCTAAAGTCCCCTTCTTGTCCTTATCTTCATAGGTTTTCTTGAATTGGTCTAACAGACTGAACTATATCCTTGCCTTTCGGGTATTTCTTTCTATCTGCATACGCCCACTCCATCCATATAAACAGGCTTCAGATTATTGATTCAGCAGGTGGTGCTTTTTACCAGCCGTTCCACTAACAAACTCATAGAGTCGGTTTCGAGAACTGGTTTAAACTACAAACTCCAATGGCATTGTAACTTTTGGTATTTCCCTCATATGTAGCCGCCTCGCTCTAGTTCACGACTGAAGGTTAAATCTACTACATCTTCCTCAAAGGTCCAATTTCCTCATTTTCCGCATCGTAAAAGGGTTTGTAGAGATTTTGAGTTTCATCATAGCGGAGCAAAGCAGCTACCGTGTCCAGTATATCTTTGAGGTAAATGCTCATCTCGTTTATCAAACTGATTGAGAAAGCTTGTAATCGTATAGCTTACTTTCTAGATCTTTTATCTCCTTAGGAAGAGGTAATTTATATTCGTCACGTGAGGTCTTAGGACTACTTGGTAAATGATAAAAATTCTCAAAATCGTGCTGGTTCATAGGCTTGTAGGATACAGTGACATCCTCAAAAGTATTTTCCTAAAGTTCCAACGAACTCCACATCGCCATTGTTTGCCACTTTACTTGGAGCATCAAAGCCAGTCAAAGCCCAATAGCCTTTTCGGTTAGGAATTCTTCTGAGTATAAAAACATAGTGAAATTCTTTTGTGCTTTACTACTTCACCCTCAGCAAATCTTCTTCTATCTTCTGGACTCCAATTTGCAACATAAGATGGCGGAGTTTTTCCAGGTGAGCCATTAACCGCTCTATAGGTAGCCTATATGGTGTCGGCGTAAATTCCCACTTACCTGTGAAGAAAACATCATCTTTGTCAATCACCTGACTATCATAGTCATAGCCCTTAAAGGTCCATCTACCACTTCCATCATTCTCTACATAAGTTGTTTCAGTTGGCTGGATGGCCTTTACTTTATCGCCCTTTTTGTAGATTTTTGTATCTTCTGGCTTCAAGTAGTTCAGAGCAAGCGGAGTTGTTTTTCCCGGTGCAGCACTTTCAAACTGCATAAAGTGCTGAGCGAGGAGTTTTATCTGATCTGGGATGAACTTGATTTTTATCACGAAGACCAGAATTGACAAAGTTCACGAGATTGCGATAAACCTTATCAATTTCTTCTTGCTTTGTTGCAGTTTGAAGCACACCATCGGCAGCTGTCATTACACCATTCAAGATTTCTAGACTATCGTCTGTCTTACTTGAAAAGTCCTTGCTACGCAAGTTTTTGAGGTAGTTCTCTAAAGTGCTCTTGTTTAGACTTGCATTTGCTGACGCAGGTTGAGCAGTGGCTGCAGCTGGCTGGCTTGTGCCTGTAGCTGGCTGAGCATTTTTAAAAAGTAGTCGAATCTGTCGCTTGACTTGCCTCTGTCTCAGCAGATGCGCAGATTTCAATGAGGCTTGGTTATCCTTGCTGTCTTCGCTTGGCGCAGGAACTGTTGTTGTAGATAGCCTCTTTACTTTCTACTTGCACGGGTGCAGAAGGCGTTACTGAGACAGTCTGCTTGAGTTTCTGTTTTCGCTCGGTTCAAGTTCCCACCGACTATGATTTTCTGACTTAGTTTTCTACTTGAGCTGTAGCCACAAGCTCATCCGCATGGGCTACTTGACCCGCTCCAATCGCTGCGGGTGCAAACAAAAATCCAATCGCGAGTGACAGCAGCAACTGATAGTTTGCAGGATTGAATACTTTATCTTTCTATCCTGAAAAACATCTTTTCCTCCTTTTTGCTTTTTCGATAACTATTATAGCATAAAGAAGAGGAATTGCATATATTTTTGAATTATTATTTAAGGGTTTATGATTACTATATAGGATAGGAAATTTAACCTATATAACTATATGCATTGGCCTATCAGCAAAAATTATTCATCGAACATTGAAAAAGATAGCTGAGCTACGCTTCTTCAATCTTTTTGATTTCTTTTCTATTGGCAGGGAATATTCGAGACGCTAGTAGGATTAAACTATTTTGGCATTTGTGAATACCTTCTCAGTCCTCCGCCGCACCATCTTTTTGATGGCATACTGCTCTATGATGCCATTATGGCCAAAGAGAACTCCGTGGAGGACTCCGCCATAAACAGCTCCGCCATCCATGCCAATCTTGCCATCCTCAGTCATCCATAGCTGGTCAGTTCCTGATGCCTCATGCAAGAGGTAAAATGTCGGTGTATGACCAAAGACAATCGTTTTGCCAGTCTGATTGCTGCCTTCATGAAATGGCGCGCGAATCCAAACTTTTTGATAATCACTAGTCTCTCGCCAGTCTTTCAGTTCCAAATCTAGGCCAGCATACGGACAAAAATGTACTGCTCCGTCTCCAACAGGAAGGCATCTGACGAATAAAAATCGACTAAATCGGCTGCCTCCGTCTTGACACCTTCCGCGTCTGCTAGTCCATCTACAGGAGCATTGAGAGGTCAATCTAAAAAGCGAATTGATCGTCGTATCCCCGCCATTGCGTCGGTAGTGTTCATAAGACTTTTCAGGATTGTCCAGCCAAGTCAGAAACATATACTCATGATTGCCAGAAAGGCAGATGGCTCCTTTCTGATCCACTAGGGTCCTTGACCCGCTCCAAAACGGCTCGGTTGTCTTCGCCACGATCGATCAAGTCCCCTAGAAAACTAGTTGGCTACGACCGTCCCAGTGCTGGAGCAGCTCATCAAAGCATCTACCAGCCTTGCCATGGACATCACCGATTACAAAATATTCTATCATAGTCGCCACTTTTCTAAAGGAGACCGGAAAACACTCAGTGTCTCAGCCTCGCTTGTTTATTTCTTTAATAATTCTCAGCCTGCGTCAAAAGCAGCCTCGCTCAGCATCTTCGCCAGCCAGCATCTTAGCGACTTCTGAACACGCTCGTCAGCCGTCAGCAAGCGAACTGTTGAGACGGTCGAATTCTCATCCGAAATCTTCTCAATAAAGAACTGATAATCGGCAATCGCAATGACCTGAGGCAGATGGAATTGCCAAGACTTGACCGCTGGAGCCAATCTTGTAAATCTTCTGAGCGATGGCTTGAGCCACACGGCCAGAAACGCCTGATCCACTTGTCAAAAACAATGCTGGTCTTGCCTTCCTTACGAGAAAAAGCAGACTTGATAGCTAACATGAGGCGGAGAGTTCCCCTGCCAGACGCAACTTTCACCAGGTTTGAAATCCCTCCGGATTGGCTGGAAATGTAGAGCTCTACTTGTTCATTGCCTTCATGGTTGAACTTACCCTTTTACTGAACTGCACTTCTAAAGCGCGCCTTTTCCATGTAGAGATCCTGCAGCTCCTACTTTCCGCTTCCAGCTGGGCTGCAGGCCGTGACGAGCCTGACTCAGCCTCTTGGGCCAGCTCTACCAGCTCTCTCTCCAAGACTTTCAGCCTCGGTCCATATCCTCTGAGGACAAGTTGCTACCAGTTAAAAGGCTGTATTCTTTTGAAATCTGAGCAAAGTATTCTAGCACATCATCTACTTAGCCACCGTATTTACGTGTGATGCTGTTAATCAAGTCTAGGCGACTCTCCACCCGCAGCAAACGACTCTCGTCAAAGTCCAGTCCATCCAAAATATCCTCTCAGGCGCTTGCTGACATCTTCCAAGACATAATAAGTCTCTGACAAGCTGCCTGAAAGCTCCTTTTGTAGGCTGGATCGTAATCCTCGATAGACTCAAGGTCATTCATAGCTGAGCGGACATTTCAGACTGGAAAAGTCTTCATTATCCAGCATGGTATAAGCGTTGGTCAGCGTATCTGCAATGAGCTGTGGTTGATACAAGCGATCTCGTCTCCTGATGCAGGGCGGTGTCTTCACCACTTTTGAGGGCAGCACTCTCAATCTCCGCCATCTGAAACTCCAGCATCTCAATCCTGGCCTTATGCTCCTGCTGATTTTTCTGCAAAGTCAGGACTTGCTTGCGCAGGCTTCGATAGCGGTCAAAGGTTTCCTGATAGCGACCTTTGAGATGCAAAAGTCTGCTGAGCCAAACTCATCTAGCATGGCAATGTGAAGCTGGGGTCTCATCAGCTCTTCCTGATCGTGCTGACCATGGATATCAACCAGGCTGCTGACCGACAGCCTTTTAGAACAGACAGATTAACCATCTGGCCATTGATACGGCTGACACTGCGGCCGTTTTTGCAGAATTTCCCGACGGATAATCAGCTCATCGGTCAGCTCCCAGCCTTGCTCCTCAAAAATCTCTCGCAAAGCTCTGCTATTTTCCAGCGAAAAAAGTCCCTCTATCTCAGCTTTGGGTGCCCCATGACGAATAACATCCGTCGTAGCACGGCTGCCCAGCATCATATCATCGCATCAATAATAATAGACTTGTAGCTCCAGTTTCCGGTCAAAAACCGTCATACCTTGCTCAAAATATGGAAATCTCCTCAATAATGGCAAAAGTAATCGAAATTTCTAATAACATAGGCTTTCCTACCAATTATTGATTTCAGCTGTGACTTTTGGGCTGCACTTTCACTCACTGCAACGATTAGGATACTGTCGTTATCCGCAATGATGCTGAAAATTTCAGCAAATTCTTTTACTCAGATGACGCTTGACCGCCGCTGCACGGTATTAGGGTTAAGATTGAGCATATTTCCTAGATTTTGACATGCCAAAATATTATTTTCAGCCAACTTCAGACTATTACTAGCTGTTTTAGAAGCTCCTAGATATAGGTATTATCTTTAAAAGGATTTTGCAATCCCTAGCTCCTTGATATCTCGTGAAACCGTTGCCTGTGTCGCTGTAATACCAGACTCCCTGAGATGTTCTACACTCTCTTGGGTGCCAATCTCAAACTCGCTGACAAATCGTCTGATTTTCTCTAATCTATCCTTCTTCTTCATCTTTTAAATTCCTTTGTGGGCTGCCTCTACGACAGCAATCTAAGTCTCATCCAGCTCATCGGCTGTTCACTTTTCTCCAGAAAGGCTAGAAATTCAACATTGCCATGTCCGCCTTGAATCGGAGAAAATCCAAACCTTTGACTGAAAAACCTGCTTCCAGCATAAAAGGTTGTCACGGTTTCCAACACCGCCAAATGAACTTTCTTGTCCTTGATAATTCCCTTCTTTGCCAAATCTGTTCGCGCCAGCCTCAAACTGAGGCTTGATCAAAGCCACGACCTGACCGCCCTCTTCTAAAAATCTGATAGAGGTCAAAATCAGCCGAGCGAGATGCTAACGTCATGCTGGGCAAAGCCAGCCGAAAGTCAAAACTCGCTGGGCTCTGCATAACGAAAATTGAACTGCTCCATGCTGATAACCCGTTCATCTTGGCGGTTTCAGCCAACCGTAGTCCCTGACATCAACAGCACAGACCAGCTAGCTCCATTCTGCAACATAACATCGGCAAGCACTGGTCGAAGCACCGATATCCAAGGCCACTCGCTCCCCACTGAAAGGTCAAACACTGTGCAAAGCCTTTTCTAATTTCAGGCCGCCCCGACTGACATATCTTGAGCTTTTCTCCTGAGCTTGGAGCTCTGTTGCATCATCGATCACCGGGTTTGTCAGAAACGCTCTCCATTCGCAAGTGACACAACCAGACCAGCTATTACTCCACGCTTGGCTCTGTTCTCGAGTCTCAAAGAGCCCTTTGTCGATAGGCGCCAATACATCCACTTTCCTTAGCCATCCAGTCTCAAACTTTTCTATTATGAATTTCTTTAGCTGAAAAATCACTTTCTTTTCTAGTTGCTCCAGTAGACTTTTCGCTTGTTCCAGTGTTTCATCGAAAAAGGTCTGGCTCCATCCAAGCCTAGCAAGGCTGGATAGGTTGATTTCTCAGCCGCCAGATCCTTCTGCGGTGTCTTTCACCGATCTGATCAAAACTGGCTGTCACATCTAAAATATCATCCCGCACCTGAAAAGCCAAACCCAAGAGCTCTCCCGCTTGACGGGAGCTTCCCTAGACTGATTGACTAGTCTGAGCAATGATCCCCTGCTGCTACAAAGGATAAGCCAAGAGCTTGCCTGTCTTATTGGCATGGATAGTCTGGAGCTGGTCCATGGTCAACTTGCGGCCTTCTCCTGCATATCCAAAACCTGCCCAGCCACCATACCAAAGGAACCAGCTGCCAAAGACAGCTCTGCTATCAGATCCACCTTGACCTGACTAGGGAGCTCTACCATTGCCACTAAACCATAAGGATCCAAAAAGAGAGAATCTCCCACAAAAGTGGCCTATATCCTCCCCGAATTTCTGTGGCTGGTCAGACGGCCTGGCGGTAGTCATCATTATCCATAGCTGGCAAATCATCATGGATCAGGCTACCGGTGAATCATCTCTAGAGCTGCCACCTGAAAATGAGCAGGAGTTAATTCCAGACAAAACCTTCCAGCAATTCCAAAAGCAAGAGAGGGCGGATCCGCTTGCCACCAGCCTCGACAGAATAGAGGATGGTCTCAGTCAAATCCGCTGACACTTCCTTGCTCTGATAAAATTCTCTGAATCGTCAGACCAATTTGCCTGATTTTTATTCTCTTGTCATTCCATATCCGTTTCTGTGCCATCCGCCTGCATGACCTTGACCAAGGTCTTTTTCTGCCTGATCTAACGTCTTTTGCAAGTCTTTAGACAACTGCATGCCCTTCTGGAATTCACGCGATGGCTTCTTCCCAAAGGCCACGTCTCATTTTTCCAACTTCTGGACAATAGCTCATCAGCTAAATTTTCTTCAAATTTCTTGTCTTTTTGACATCTTTTTACCTCAATCTTGGACCCGACCATCCCCGCATGAGAATGGTCAACTGGTCCTTCTTTCTTGATATCCTGACTGGACTCGATTACTGTTTCACTGAATAATAGCATAGCCCCGCGCCACAATGCGACTGGTATCCAGCATGAGTAGCGCATCTGACAGTCGCTTGGCTTCAGCCACCTTATGGTCATGATAACCGCCATATTGCTACGCAACAAGCGTGCTCTTGCTGGTGCACCTGCCCTGATAGCGCTGCACCTGATGCAGAGGTGACAAAGATTCCAAGCGATGCTGGAGAATCTTTGACCTGCTGGACTTCTTCACTATAATATCGCGAATTGCTTTAATCGTAGATTGAGCTGGTCTAACTCGCAGATAGCCATCATAAAGCCGCCTGCCTGCCGAAAAATAACAGAGAAGCCAGCTTGTCCAAGCGTTCCCGCTGGTAAGCCAGACGATTTGAAGCTGCATTTGCCAGACGATTTTGCTGCTGACTCAATGCCCCCAGAAGATCCAGCTTGGTGACTGGCGTTGCCAATTCCCGCTGCTGCTGTGGGGGTTGCTGCTCGTCGGTCTGCCACAGTCAGCCAGCGTCGTGCCGTTTCATGCCCCACGCTGGAAAATGATCGGAATCCGGACTCAAATATGGCTCGTACGACGATTTCACTGAAAGCCCAAGATCTCAATGGATCCCGCTGCCTCGGCCAATAATCAAGACGTCCAAATCTTCTCGCCCATTGGCTCGACGGATATTAGCCGCTACCTCGGCGGCAGCTCCTTCGCCCTGAACCTGGTCGGATAAAGCAGGATGTCCACACCCGTGAAAACGGCGGCTGACTGTCGTGATGATATCTCGGATGACAGCTCCACTAGGACTGGTCACCACCCCAATTTTCTTGGGAAACTGAGGGTAGGGGCTGTTTAAATTTATCTTGGAAAAGTCCTTCTTCTCCCAGTTTTTCTTGAGCTGCTCCAAACCGAACAGCCAAGGCACCAATGCCGTCTGTGCTCGCCTTTTCAATGACAATCGAATAGGACCCACTTGGCTCATAGAGCTGCACACGCCACTAACATTGACCTTCATGCCCTCTTCTAGTTCAAAACCAAGCTTTTTATAAACACCTGACCAGATAGTTGCCTGAATCACTGCCTTCTCATCCTTGAGGGAAAAATACTGGTGATTGGGGCGCTTGAGAAAATTGAGACCTGACCTGTCAGATAAACCCGTTCCAAATAAGGATCACGGTCAAAACTTCATCTTCAGATAACGGGTCAAAAGTAGAAAACCGATAAATAATCTGGCATGTCGCCCTTTCTATTTTCTAGTATTTGCGTAACTTTTTATTATACTCAAAAATGTAGGAAGTCAGTGCTTCCAAGTTCCCAATTTTTCATGATAAAAATCACTAAGATTTTGTACTTTTCCTTGATAATTTGATATGTTTCAATGCGCAACTACAGCGCAATGAATTTAAGGTTAGCAAACTAGAATCGAATCGCCTGCCTCAATACGAGCAAGCTGTCTGACTGTCAAACGAGTCTCAATCCTCACACAGCAATTCCCTTGTCATTTTACGTTGTTCCCGCAGTTCTCAATCCCAATTGCTACTTTTAGCTCTGACATGGCACTTTCCGCACTTATCCTTTTCTACTAGTTTTTATACTTTTAACTCTCATACTTTATTTTTATTATAGCACAAAAAGTTTTCTATCGTATTAACTTTTTCTATAAATTAAAAGTAATTATGTGAGAAAGTTGGTGAATCTTAGACTTTTCCTAACTAAGACAAGATTTCCTAATCCACAAAAGAGGCTCGGATTTTTCCAAGCCTCCCAAGATTTATTGACTAAAATTTTTCATCCAAGTTGGAATTCGTTGACTCAATCTCTGTCGGTAATACCACATAAACCTCTTTTGGCTAATTCATCCGCAATAGTTGAATGTAAGTGAGGTCGCAGCTGTCACTCTTTCAAAAAGTGAAACCTGCTGAAATTGACCTGCAAAGCCAGCAATCATCCCTGCCACAGGTATTCTCCTTATACCACCAGTTGCTTGATAGGACTCACCAACCCGCAAACTGATAAATATCCTTTTCTCCACTCTGAAAACTCTGCGCCATTCCTTTTCTGTACAACTAGAGTTCCCTAGGAAATTGGTCAACAGCCTTTTGGCTAGATTTTTCTGTCCCAGCGACTCGATGGGCAAGCCAGACAAGCTTTCCCATTCTTTCTGGCAGAGGGCAAAATTGTCTCCGAGTTCGGAAAAGGCAGAGCTTGCTTTGGCAAAAAGCGAGATAGCGCCCCCATCCAGACAAGCATCTGCCGCTTGTTTACAAGCTGTAAAACCAACTGCAGCAACGATTTCTCTAAAGAATTTCTCAGCCAAACCCGGGTCCGATTAAACAACAGTAGCTCTTGCGGATCTGCTCCATCAGTCGCTCTTGCTCCACACAACCAAAGGCCATAGCCCCTGGCAAATGAGCATGCTGAGGGCGTAGTAACATTTTCCCGTTCAGTTGCAACTGTCACCAGACTCAGCGCCTGCTCCTCACTGCGCCAAGGCAGCCATATGATAATGGCTCTGCCATAGGGATAAGTCCCGCCACAATAGCAGCAGGCTGACCATTGGCGGTCGCCTTTTTATGGCTGTCTGGCGATCGATTTATACAACCTTTTCAAAAAGCCTGTCACTGACTAGTTTCATATTTCATCCTCTAGCAATTATTTAAATGTTTTCAAAACCACATTACCCGCTCAAGCACATCAAACAAAGAAACTCGACTGCCATTTCCTCATCATCCCCTCGATAGGCACATCTCTATTGAATTCTAGTTTATGCAAGAGAATTGTGTAGATGACGAACAGAAAAAGCTTTCTTCTTCACTTCAAAATCAAAAGCTAAACTTTACTTCCATCTCAAGCCAGCGACTCACCACAAGCAAATCCTATACTTTGATAAATTATTTCCGAAATTTCCAAAACTTTTATTTCGACCCGAGCAATTTTCTTCACATATTTTACCATATATTTTCGCTCGATACTTTCTACGAAGAAATAATCAGAGAAAGGGCCGTGAAATTATTACACTCGCTTACTACCACAGCACCTAAAATGGAGACTTTCATCAAAGAAAACTTCCTACCACGAAAACCCTAGCTCATCTAAAAAGCCCCAGCGAATAAACATGGCAGTTGCTAATACAACTCTTTTGCTTGTAAGCAAAAACAGCTATCGGCTCATCCAAACAAATAAATTTATCTTGAAAACAAAGAGAGCGTCCATTGGACCTTGACAATGGCAAAACTTGCCGTCATGAGTTCCCATCTGCAACCTGAAACAATCTCCCAGATCTTGACGAAAAACTCTTGCTTTTCTTTTTATCTGCAACTTAAAAAGGTCCACCTGGACCCTAACCACCCAGATATGCTTTGCGGACTTCGTCGAGCGAGAAGCTCTTGACCTGTTCCAGATAGAACAATTTTTCCTGTTTCAAGAACATAACCACGATTCATGATAGAGAGTGCTTTATTAAGCATTTTTGACTCAATCAAAAGTTGGCTGTAGTTGTACCCTGCTTTTGGACATCTTTGAAATGATATCAAAGATTTCTTGAATGAAGATTGGCGCTAGCCCCATTGATGGCTCATCCAAGAGCAAGAGCTTTCTAGGAGTGAGCTACGAGCGCTCGACCCATAGGCCAACATCTGCTGCTCACCACCTGAAAGAGTTGCAGCATCTTGGTACGCTCTTTCCAAGCGTGGGAATGACGAGAGGCACCTTTTGAGATTTTGCTTGATTTTCTTCACGATGATTTTCTTAAGAAAAGCTTCCCATTTCAAGCTGTCTCCAAGACAGTCAAACCTCGAAAATATGGCGCCTCTTCTGAACCTGTGGAAAGCCCTGCAGCCACAATCTTTTTGAGCAGGCACTTTTTGAATTTCATTACCTAAAAATTCAATCTTCCCAGCACTTGGGCGAAACTCCAAACCAGAGATCGTGCGGAGGATGGTCGTTTTACCAGCACCATTGGCAACGATAAGGGAAAACTACTTCTCCTTTCGTTGACTTCAAAGCGACATCACGGACAGCCTTGAATCATGCCATAGTGGACAGATAGATTTTCAACTTTGAGCATGGACACAGGCTTTCACCTCCAGATAAGCTTCCAATAACGCGTTTGGTTGGCCTCCTTAATCTCATCTGGCGTGCCGGGCACGCTGACCGTGTACTCTCAGCACGTGGATGCGCTTCAGATAGCATTCATAACCAGGACTTCATATCATGCTCAATCAGCATGATAGTAATGTTAAATTCATTTTAATCCGACGGATCAGGGCAGTCAGCTCAGCTGTTTCTGTGGATTCATCCCAGCAGCTGGCTCATCCAAGAAGGTGGAATCTTTTGGCTCTGTAGCAAGCGCCTTTCGGACAATCTCCAGACGACGCTGGGTTAGACCACTATAAGCCAAATCTCTCAGCCAAGGTTTCTGCTCTCCTTTATCCAAGTCAAAGATAGCCAGCACTCCAGAGAGCCTTTGCTTTTTCAATTCCTCTTTCATTTTTATAAAAATGCTGGAAGACTTTGGAAGAAAGAGGCCAACACGTAGGTTTATGGTGATTCCGGAAAGCAATCAACACATCGTCCAACACAGAACAAATCTTTAAAAGGGCGGATATTTTTGGAAAGTCCGCTGGAGACCCAGAGTTGCACTGTAAGGTGTTTTACCATCTCGCAAATGGCCATCCAGTAACTGTCACCTCACTCAGAGCTCATAAACACCCGTCAAAGTGTTGAAAAGAGCGTCTTTCCAGCACGCTAGGGACCGATAAGACCGACCAGTTCCCTTCAGCTCAATTCCAGAGTCGTCACTCAACAGCTGTTAGTCCCTCCAAAATTTTGGTTAATACACTCGCGCCATTATTCTTTGACCTCCTTATTCTGAAAAGAGCTTAGCTGGCTTTAAATTCCCAAGTACCAAGCAAGCCGCCTAGACGAAAAATCATCACCAAGATTAGGCAAGCGAACAAACAATCATCCGAACACTTGAGATATCTTGTAAAGCATATTGAGGATACCCAATACCACTGCCGCAACGATTGCTCCAGTCATTGATCCCAGACCGCCAAAACGACGATAATCAAGACATTGATTGTATTGATAAAGGAATAGTCTTTTTGGTACAACAGAAACTGACAACAACCAGCCTGCAAAGAACCCGCATAGAAGCTGTAATGGTCTAAAACGAAAGACGACTTTGAATTTTTGTTGTATTGACACTGACAGATTCTGCTGCAATCTCGTCCTCGCGAACAGATAAAGTGTCCGATAGGACTGTGGAGGAAGTTAAGAGTCGATGAGTTGCAATTACGACAAAAACATAAAACCAATTGCCAAGAGGTAAAGTTAGGAAATGGATAGGATACCTGCTGCACCATTAGTCAGGTCGCCTCCATTTACAATCAAAAATCCGGATAATTTCAGAAACACCTGCGTCGCAATTAGCAATAGTCTCCCTTTAAGGTCGGAATACCAACAAGCAGAGCTACTGCACCTGCAATCACAGCGCCAACCAACATAGCAATGAAAGAAAGTCCCATAGTTTGGAGATTTAGAGCCCATGATAGCTACTGCATAGGCACCAATACCATAAAGCCAGTATGCCCAAGCTGAGAATTGCCCAGAAAAACTAACGATAAGATTGAGGCCAACAGCCAAGATAATATAATCCCAATCTGCTCAAAGATTTGCAGATAGAAAGGATTGAGAATACCTGTGCTAGCAAGCACTGTCATCAATAGATAGCCAAAGAGGATCAGAGCAAGCCATAACGCATTTACTTTAAATTATTTTTCATACATTACACCTCTCTTCACATTTTTACCAGAATACCAGCTGGACGGACCACTAGAATGGATAATCAAGATCGCATGCACAATCGCATCACGGAAATCTGACAGTCCAACTGCTGTTGCAAAAGTTTCCAAGAGGCCGATTACAAAACCACCCAAAGCTGCCCCTGGGATGATACCAATTCCTCCCAAAACTGCCGCAACAAAGGACTTGATACCTGGTGTCATTCCCATCAGTGGCTCAAGCGAGTTGTAGTAAAAGGGCAATCAGTACCCCTGCTGCTCCTGCCAAGGCTGAACCCAAAGCAAAAGTAAAACTGATCGTACGATTGACATTAATCCCCATCAGCTGGGCAGCATCACTATCCACGGAAACAGCCCGCATGGCTTTACCCATTTTCGTCTTTTGCACAATAAACTGCAAACCAACCATGAGTAAAATAGAAATTCCAAAATCATCAGTTGAATATTGGAAATCGAAATTGGCCCAAGCGTATAACGCACTGTTTTAATCACTTGAGGGAAGGAACGAGTATTGGCACCTACAAAGAAGACCATCCTGTACCCAAGAGGAAAGAACCCCAATTGCTGTGATCAAGGCTGCAATCCGCGTTGAATTGCGCAAAGGGCGATAGGCTAAGAACTCAATCACTACACCAAGGATCGCTGTTCCAACCATAGATAAAATAAGGGCTACAAAGAAGTTTAGGTGAAGGGTGTTAATCAGGTAATATCCCATAAAAGCACCAATCATATAAATGTCTCCATGCGCGAAATTAATCGTTTGATAATCCATAAACCATGGTAGCAACCCAAGTGCCAGAAGCATAAACACTCTCAAAATCAATCCATTAGCCAATTGCTGAAGAAATTGTTCAAGCATTCACACCACCTTTCTAATATAAAATAAGAGCAGAAACAAATCTCAGACGAAGCCTGTCTTCGCCGTCTTACTCAAAACATCATAAGCAGAACAAGTCAAAGTCAAAGACTGTTTGTCCTCAGCCTCAGACCCTTTATTCAGGTTTAACTGTTTCAACAGTTTCTACTTTTACCATCTTTTCAAACCAATCATCAAGGCTGTCTCAGGATTGTGATCTTTATCGATGGTAATAGATCCAGTAAACTCTTTCAAAGTCTTTTAACTTAGCAAGGTTATCTTTAATACTACAGATGTTTTTGCACCCTTAGATGCTTCTGCTGCTATAAACTGCATCATATGAAAGCGCTGCAAACATTGAAGGTTCTTCGTTATATTTAGCTTTGTAAGCTGCAACGAATTTCTTCGCTTTTATCTGTCATGTCACCTGAAGTTGAGAAACCAGGATACATAATAAACATTAGTTGCTGCTGCTGGAGTTGCTTGCTCAACGAACTTGGCATCGCTAAATCCATCAGGTCCATGATTGTTTGGCTAATTCCCATACCACGCGCTTTGGTTCACCAATTTACCAGCTTCTGTGTAGTAACCTAGTACAACCAGTGAATCAAATTTCTTTGCCTTTTGATTCGGTCAAAGCAGCTTGGAAATCTGAGTCACCAGAAGCAAAGGTTTCTGTCGTAACGATTTCACCCTTTGTATTCTTTCTTGAAGGCTTTTCGGCCATCTTTAGCATAGTCGTTGAGTTGTCAGTAATAGAGTACAACTTTTCTTAGCTTTCAAGTTTTCTGTTACATATTTAGAGATGACTTTTACCTGTAATCAATTATCAGTAAAGGTTGCATCGATACAGATAGTCTTGATTTTTTGTCAAATCATCCTGTGTAGCACTTGGTGTTACCAAAGGCACACCAGCTTTACCTGCATTGGCAATTGCAGCCGCAACCCCACCTGAAGTCGCAGGACCGATGATTGTATTCACCTTATCTTGAGTCGCCAAGCTTGTAGAAATAGTAGCTGCTTCTGCTGTTTCTGATTTGTTGTCTTATCAGTTACTTCAATCTTCTCGTCGTCTACACCACCAGCTGCGTTGATTTCATCAACAGCAAGTTGAGCACCGTGTTGTTCTGCAGTACCGTAAGCCGCTACAGCGCCAGTTTCTTCAAAGTTGAAACCGAACTTAAGTGTTTTACCGATTTCTGTTCCAGTAGCAGATGAGTTGTTTTGTAGAAACTTTCTCCACAGGCTGCTAGAAGCGCAGCACTAGCAAAAGCTACAAGCGAAAAGTGCAAATCTTCATGAATATCTCCTATTTTGTTTTTGCTTTGTTTGCAAACGATATAGTAAGAATATACCGAATTATCTCGACAATTGTCAACCCAAAGAAGCTATAAATAATAGCGTTTTCTTGGTTTCTAAACAACTTCCAACAAAATTGCATCCAGATTTTGAATCGAAAGTCTGGATGTGATATAGGACCTCTTTGACAGGCTCTCCTTCAGAGAATCCACTCTGATCTTTTGCCACATAAAGCTGCAAATAACGGTGTTTAGAATGATAAACAATATCTCCAACATGAGCCAGCTTCTTTGCATCTCGATTATAGTATAGATGAATGATGAAGCCCATTCGTTCCTCTTTTTTAAACATGACAATCCTCTCTGGTCATTTGTACTCTATTGATTATATCAAAAAGCCCGCAAATGGGGCATTTTTCCCTAGTTATAAAATGAAAACTAGATAAGATTATTATTAGCCATGATTTCATCGATAAAACCATATTCCAAGGTTTCTTGGGCACTCATCCAGTAATCACGTTCTGCATCTGCGTGAATCTGCTCAACCGATTTACCAGAATTGTCGGCAAGAATTTGCTCTCAAGGTCCCATGAGTCTTGCTAAATGCTCTGCTGCACTGGCCATATCTGTTTGCTGAGTACCGCCACCAGTACCACCCATCGGCTGCTGAATCATATACTCTGCATTTGGAAGCATGAATCGTTTGCCCTTAGCACCGCTAGAAGCAATGATAGTTCCCATGCTAGCTGCCATTCCCATGACAATCGTCTGCACATCAGACTTAATAAAGTTCATGGTATCTACAATCGCCAATCCCGCTGACACAGAGCCACCAGGAGTATTAACATAAAGATAGATGTCCTTGGTGCTGTCTTGTGCATCTAGGAAAAGCAGTTGCGCAATAACAGAATTAGCCATATTGTCCTCAACAGGACCCGTCAGCATGATAATACGGTCTTTTAAAAGGCGTGAGTAAATGTCATAAGAACGCTCACCACGGCTGGTTTGTTCATAACTACAGGAATCATGAATATTTTTCCTTCATTCGATCTATTCATTATTATATCTTTTGGTCAAAAAGGTCAAATATTTGCTTTCTCTGTCGGATGACAGAAAGCAGCGCTGAGATTATCTTTGGTTTAGAAAGCACAAATCCGACCGATTTAGCAGAACTTTCCTTTTTACAGTTTCTAGCTATTTATTTTGAACCAAAGAGGCGGTCACCAGCATCTCGAGACCTCGAACGATGTAGCCGTGTCTCATTAAGATGATCATCAAGGGCAGCAGTGAAGATATCTACATCAGGATGAGCATCCTGCAAGGCTTTGACACCTTCTGAGCAGACACTAAGCAGACAAAGGTGATGTTGTTTGCACCACGTTTTTAAGTGAATCTACAGCCAAAATAGAGCAGATCCACCTGTAGCCAACATTGATCGACAACAAAGATTTGACGTTGGTCAATGTCTTCTGCAATTTTATCAAATATTCAACTGGCTTCAAGGTCTCTTCATCACGGTACATTCCTGATGTGCTCGACTTAGCAGCAGGAACCAAGCTCAGGAGACCATCCACCATACCGATACCAGCCCGCAAGATTGGGACACAGCCAATTTTTCCCTGCAATCTGCTTTTTGAACTGTTTTCGTAATTGGTGTTTCAATTTCTACATCTTCAAGTGGTAAATCGCGCAAAACTTCGTATCCCATCAGCATTGGTGATTTCATCTACCAATTCACGAAAAGCTTTTAGTAGAGGTATCTGTACGACGCAAGATAGATAATTTATGCTGAATGAGTGGATGAGCGATAACTTCAAGTTTTCCTCATGATTGGATTTCCTTCAATTTATTCTTCTTATTATATCAAAGAAGAAAAAGGCTTGCAACAAGCAAACCTTTTTCATCTATTTTGATTACTTTTTGATAGAAGAGTTTGATTTCAATTTAGGGCTTTATTGATAGACTATTACACCAAACCTTCTAAGAGGCCTCTCAAAGTTCTCAGAATTAAACTCGCCGATGTCGTCACATCTTTCGCCAAAACCAATCAGTTTCACTTTGGAATATCCAGTTCCTGACGAATGGCAAGAACAACTCACCGCGCGCAGTTCCGTCAATCTTAGTCAGACAATACCCTGTCACAGGTGTGATTTTTGAAAATTCCTTTGGCTTGAACCAGCGCATTTTGACCCGCAGAGGCATCCAAGGCCAAGAAAGTTTCATGTGGCGCTGCTGGATCTACCCGCTTGATAATGCGACCGATTTTTCCAGCTCTGCCATGAGATTGTCTTTATTTTGCAAGCGACCAGCTGTATCGATCATGAGAATATCAACATTTTCAGCCTTGGCTCTTTCCAAACCGTCAAACACGACACTGGCAGGATCGCTCTTTTTCTGACCAGTCAGCAACGGGCATCATCGACTCGACGCCCCCACTCAGCCAACTGGCAACAGCTCCAGCCCGGAAGGTATCTGCTGCCACCAGCATCACTACCTTCTTGCTTGTATTTATAGGCCAATTTGCCTATTGAGGTCGTCTTCCCTACTCCATTTACACCGACAAAGAGCATGACAGTCAAACTGTTTTGGAAATTGATTTTTCATTAAAGCGGCCATCTTTTCTCATAAATGTCCACCAATTTTTCAATAATCAGCTGGCGCAAGGCGTCTGGTTTCTTTAGCATTTTCTAGACGAGCTCTCATAGCGCAGATCTTCAGTCAGATTGAAGCTACCTGCACACCGACATCACTAGTATAGCAATTCTTCCAAGTCTTCAAAGAATTCTTCGTCAACCGAGCGGAAATTTGCAAAGAAGGCAGTTGAGACGAGCACGAGCCAGTCCGCGTCTTTTTGAGACTGCGGTCATACTTGTCTTGGACGCTCTTCTTGGTATTCAGTAGGACTTTCAGCTGTTTCTGCTTGAGTTAGTTCTTCCTCTGCCTCTTCTCCACACTCGGTCGAGTCACTTGTGAAGAAGTGCTTGCTTCTTGCTCCAGTTCGTGGTTGATTTGCTCTCCTCGCCGCAGCCAAACGCCCTGCAATTCTTGGTACAATCTCTGCTTTCAGTCTCCGCCTCTGATTCGCTACTGCATGTCCAGAGCTTTGATTTGCCAGTTTCAGACTGCTCTTCTACCTCAGCCAAAACTTCGCTCAGAACTTTCCTTGTCTTCAAGCACTGGTTCAGATAAGTCAGCTTGCTGACTAGTTGGGACAAACTCCTGCTCAGAAATTGCTGGAAACTGTGGGCTCTGTATTCCTTCTGACACAGACTTACTACCGGAGTTTCCACTGATTCTTCTGTTAGAATCAGCAGGGACTGACTAGCTGTCTCAGATGATATTTCATCCTCAGCCTGCTGACTGCTATCCTCCGCTTGCTCCTCTAACTGGGGCTTTTTCTTCCTGTTCTTCTTCCCTGTTTTCGTCCAAAAAGACGGTCAAATAATCCCATCTTTAATCCTCCTTCAATACATATTTCCGAATTGCCCAAGCAACTGCATTTTCATCATTGGTCATCGGAGTGACAACTTGCGACTTCCTTTGACTTCTGGCACAGCATTTTTGCATGGCAACTCCCAGACCAGCCCAAGCAATCATTGATAAATCATTGGCTTCGTCACCGCAGGCCATGACTTGGCTTTATCAATTCCCAAGTGGGCAATCAGTTTCTCCAAACCAGTCGCCTTATGGATATTTTTCGGTGACCATTCCAGCAGTATTTCTCGTGATTTGAAAAATTTCATACTGGTCAAAAAGTTCTGGAGAAATGTGAGGAATGGCTGCGTCTAGCGGGTCCTGAGCAAAGGCTGTGACGCACTTATTGTAGGTAATCTGGCTAGAAAGATCCTCAAAAGCAATGGATTCAAAGTTCAGAGCTGGATTAAACTCTGCATAGAGCGATGCTTGGTCTGATTGAATCTGATAAACCAAGCCACCATCGATCGCATCCAGAGGTAGACCTAATTTCTCAGTCTCTTCATAAATTCTAGCCACATCATCATAGGCAAAAACTGTTTTATCCAAAATTTCGCCAGTATTGCGCTGAACCAGACCTCCATTAAAGGTAATGGTGTATCTCATCTGCCTGACCATCAGTGCCCAGCTCGTGCAGGAAAAATTCCATAGCTTTCAGCGGACGACCTGTGGTCAATACAACTTTGACACCCTGCTGCTGAGCCTCTTTGAGTGCTGCCAGATTCCCTTGAGAAATCTTTTTATCCGTAGTCAAAAGCGTCCCGTCCAAGTCCAAAGCGATCAATTTAATATCAGCCATTACAAGCCCTCCATGTAAGTCATAACAGATTGAGCTGCACGTGGCCAACTCACTCCTTAGCAAGTTCCAAAATTTCGGGCCGCATTTTTCTGGTGCACCGGTGCCCCACCACCTGCATCATATGCAAGTCATTGAGATTATCACCAAAAGCCATGACCTGATCCATCTCTAGTCCCAGCTTCTAGCCAGCTCGACAAGAGCCACCCCTTTATCCACATAGTCCAGCACGATATCAATTGACTTTATAGCCTGTTGTCATGGCCTTGACACCAGCAACATTTTCATTGACCCAAGCTTCGCTGTCGGCCACCGTTTCTTCGCTGAAATTGTCGTGAATTTGAAAATCTCGTCTGTAATCTCACTAAAATCGGCAACCTTGGATATTTTTCATTATAATTAGCGCTGAAAGAGATAAGTCGGATCTACCGTCTCTAGTACATAACAGCCTTTTTCCCTGTCAGGAGCAACTCATTGATATTGGACAAAAGGCGACCCTTGCTTGTCAAATACCTTTAGATAAAATTCTCTTGGCATGGTTGTTTCGTATAGATCTTTTCCTTGAAACTCTACTAGCTACCATTTTCATGCGATACAAAGATAATATCATCCCGAACTTCATGAAAGAGCTCTCAAGAGAGAGAACTCGACCACTGGCAACAGCAAAGTAGATGCCCTTTTCTCTAAACTGAGCTAGCAGGTGCTTTGAGCTGCTCCATATCAAACTGACCCTTGTCATCTAAAAAGTCCTGTCCATATCTGTGGCAATGAGTCTTATCATACAATTATCTCCTTTTTTTGAATTAGGTGCAAAGGGCATTTAGGGTATGCATCTTTTGAGTGATTTAGGCAACCCCCATCATTTCTCATCTCTGTTAATCCTTTATATTATATCATAAAACTAACACTTATCTCCATAGATGAAAAACAGTCAGATCATATTTCTATGACCTGACCGTTTTTGGATATTGTTTATACTATATCTATTTACTATTTTATAAAAATAACATCACATAAACTTTTTATATATTTAGTTATCCTAAATTCAATTTATGTTTTGCTATTTGGCAAACTACGTTCTGGCGAAGCGTGGTTCACAAACTGACTTTAGCAGTCTCTGAGTCGCCAGCTTCCAAGGTGTTGGTTTGGCTCGGCGAATGGCTTTGATTTCGGCGTGCAGCGTGGCGTCTTGTTCCTTTTCACGTAAGTCATGACCACGCCCAACACCTCACTCATTCAAGACCACGACAGCCCCGATTGGCAACTTCCGCTTGGTCATAGGCTTTTCTGCGCTTCCTTCAACGCTTCCCTCATAAAGAATTCCTTTTTCATGAAGTTCCATGTTCTTACTGATAGACGCGCTTCGTCACGACTAGACTATGCGGTCTCTCAAACTCCTTATCTAAGTAATCTTGGTATGTCCCTCGTGAAATAAATCCCTCGGGCGCTTAAAAATATCGGTGCTCATGTCCTGACAATCGTATCGGCTAGCAATACACAGTTGGTACTCATCACAAAAATACGTCTTGAATTTTGAAGAGGTAAATTTATACAAGAGTGCATCTGCTTCTTGTTTGAGCTTGTAGGCATACATTGGTTCTTCTTTGTCGATTCCGTGACGCTTAGGGTTTCACCATTTTCGGTGGATCCTAGCACTGTCAGCGACATCAATTTTGCGATTTCCTTTATCGATGGCCGCGAGTTGTTCTGGAGACAAGGCAAGACCATATCCCAGTAGGGTCTTATGATTTTCGCGTTTACAAAATTCGATGTATTTTTCACGGTCGGCACTAAAAAGTACCCCGTCCCCATCGTTCCAAAGAGGCGCTCCGAATTCGTATCGTAGTTTCCGAATGAAATAATGCGGCCTTATAACACAGGTGTCGACATGCCCTGATGGCTCCAAACCCGTCTTTTGTGACATGAATAAACATCTCTAAGTTTGGTTCTGCATTTTCTTTGGCACGGTCGTAAATTTCTGAAGCTGTTTCGCCTTCTCCAAGTTCCAACACCATCATTAATTTGTAAGGTTACTCGAGGAATCAGTGCAGCAAATACAGCGGCATCCCACGACGCAAGCGTCTGCGAAGGACTTTTCTTCCAACTTCGGCCTCGAAGAACCAGCTGTCCTGAATATTGCTAATCCCATACCCGATAAAATAGAGCGAAAGGAAGAACATTTTGCAAATTGCCGTCGCCCTCAAGAGAAATTAAAGTGGCTACCCTGACAACTGAAAGCCAAATGGTATCAAAAGAGCAAGCGAAATCGCGGGCGAATATCATCTTTGACATAAATATAGTACGTCACACCACTAATTCCCGCCTTCATCACTTCATTGAGTCCCATCAAGATGCTTTACAATCGCAATCGGCAATGACAGGAAGAATTGATTTCTGCTAAAAATCCGTAAAGGAAAAATTTCCCTATATTCAGCCATAACGGTCTTTAGATGCCGCTTTTACTAAACCAACGGAATAAGAAATTCCATAGTTCACGGGCCCATAAGAATGTTAAAAACAGACGTAACATCAATTCTGGGAAGCTTGGTCCGAATATAAGGAGCAATATCCCAGCAACAAGGAACGCAATCCCTTCAAAGAGGAGCTTTTTCCCCGTAATCCCTAAGTCGCTAATTTTCTTCATCAATACTACCTCCTACAGCTACCACTGGAGTAGCTTGTTCATGTTTCTCCATCCATTCTTTCACGAGACAGTAAATCACGGCAAAGATTGGTGTGAAGAAAATCATTCCTACTAAACCAAAGAGATTTCCACCGATTAACGTAGTAGCAAGGGTTAGAGCTGTTGGCAACCCTACGGAACTGCCGACAACCCTAGGATAGACGACATTGCCTTCCACTGTTTGAACGACCATAAAGACGACAACCGAAATGAGTGCTTGAATTGGGCTTTCTGTAAAGATGAAGAGCATTACGATTCCGCACGCCATAAACGGCCCGATATTCGGAATGAACGAGAATACTCCGCCAGCACCCCCAACAAGTCCTGCATATGGCAACCCTACAAGAGAGTATGCGGCAAAAATCATAACCCCAACAATTCCCCGCCTCGATGATTTGACTCATCAAGAAACGGTCATACGTATCCACGATGACTTCCCCGACATAAGAATGTGCTCAATTTTTGTCTTTTTAGCAACACCACATTGAGAATGCGAAGCGTTAAACGTGCGAGTATTTCCTTTACTTTACGAGAATATTAATCATGAAGAAAAATCCCCATAATCACAGAGAACACATTTGAGAAGAGCCTATAATATTCGTTGTAAATCCGCCAAGGAATGTAATGACAGACGATATACGCTTTTGTAGTATCTATAACCTAGTTTATTTCATCAACATAGCCCTGTGCCTTTCAAATTATATTTATTATCCTCATTATACCAAGAATTCTCACAATTTACTATAACTCCTACTTTCTATTGACGAAAGAATGTTATTATGCAGTTATACTGCCTCAAGATGATTGACTTTCGAAACATGCAATTTAACGTTTAACAAATCAAGGGTGTCTCCATAGAATCAAAAGTATTTCTGATACCCATTTCCTTCTATCTATGAGACAGTAAAAAGCCTTGAAACAACTTATTCAAAGGCTTTCTTTAGTATCTCTATTGTATCAATTACCTTATTCCGATTTCTGTTGCTACTAATTTTATACTCATACTATAAACTTTCTAAATCTTTTAACTTGACCGACACAATCTTGAAACTCCTGACTCCTGCATGGTTACTCCATAGATGGAATCTGCCGCAGACATGGTTCCCTTACGGTGGGTCACAACGATAACTGGCTTTTCTTTTTGTCAAAGCGATTGAGATAATCCCCAAAGCGCTTGACATTGGCCTCATCCAGAGCTGCCTCAACTTCATCCAAGATAACAAACGGAATGGTCTTGATGCGATGATGGAGAAGAGAAGGGCTAAGGCTGACAGGGCTTTTTCTCCACCACTCATAAGATTGAGATTGGATTTTCTTGCCCGAGGCTGAACCGAAATCTCTACCCCAGCTGTCAGCAGGTCGCCTTCTGTCAAGATCAGGTCAGCTGAACCGCCGCCAAACATCTGGCTAAAAGGTCAGCTTGAAGCTTTCACGAATGGCTTCAAAGGTTGTTTGAACGTTCCTTGACTTCGTCATTCATCTCTTCAATGGTTTCCAAGAGAAGATTTTTGGCTGAGAGGACATCGTCCCGCTGACTTTTGAGGAAATTCAGTCGGTTGCTGACTTCTTCAAATTGTTCTACTGCTTCCAGATTGACCGGTCCCAAAGCACGAATAGCCTTTTTCTAAGTCTTTTGACTTGGGCTTCTGCAGCTGCAAGATTTTCCAAAGAACGCGCTCTTTGATCAGCTCTTCAAAGCTGATCTGGTAATTATCCGTCAGATTAGTCAGCAGACGACGCAAGGCATTCTGAAAAATTTCTCTTTTCAGCCTTCTGCCTTGGCCTGACGGCGAATCAGACTTTCGTTTTGCTGACGGGCTTGATCTAAGTTCCCTAGAATATCCTCAGACTGGCCCTCTAAGTCGTCCAGCTCAAATTTGAGTCGGATGAGGCTCTGATCCAAGTCTGTCTTTTTCTCTTGGGCAGTCTTAAGCTGCTCTTCCAAGACGGAAATATCCACCTTCTGGCTGACCGCTTCTTCCTTTTGCTCTATCAAAAGCTGCAAAGTAACGACTTCTTGTCCAGAGCAGCCTCTCCTCAGCAAACGCGACAAATCATTCTTCCCAAAGCGCTGGCTAGAAGTCAGCTCTGTGCTCTTCAATTTCAGTTCTGACAAGTTAGCCGATAGCTGATCGAAACGATCCTGAACAGCGTTTTTATTCGACTTGACTTGCTCTGATTTCAGCAGTAATGGCTACTTTGGAAGCCCTCGATAGCCGACAGCCGCTCTTCCATCTTTCAGCCAGGCCTGCTGTTTCAGTCTGGCTAGCCAAATCTTGCTCCTGCAGTTTCTCCAGCTGGCTGAGTTCTGCAACCCTGCTCCGCAATCTGTCTGTAGGCCAGCTTGACCTTTGCTCCGTCAAGCGGGCTTGCTCACCCTCAGACTTGATGGCTTCCAAGGCTTGCTTAGCCTCTGATAGCCGAGACTGCAAGCTTTCGACTTGCTGCTCCTGAACTTTCAGCTTCTGGGACTGCTGCTCCATTTCTCCGAGCAGGCTGTCCAGTTCCGGCTTGATAAAGATCGTGTTATTATTGCGATTGGCTCCTCCGGCGTAAGAGCCGCCTGTACGCAGTTCCGTACCGTCTCAGCGTTACAATTCTGACTTGGTAACGAACCTGACGGGCAGCCGCACGCGCATGCTCAATCGTATCAAAAATAGCGGTTGTTCCCAGCAGATTTTGGAAAATATTCTCCAAATCTGCCTCATAGGTCACAAGCTCCGAAGCCAAACCTAGGAAGCCCGGGCTGGCCTCAATTCGAGATCGATTTTGCTCGGGGAGTTGACGAGCCTTGATGGTCGTTAGAGGTAGGAAGGTAGCCCGACCAGCCCGATTTTTCTTAAGAAAATCGATGGCTCTGGTCGCCGCCCCTTCGTCCTCAACGATGATATGCTGGCTGCTTGCTCCGAGCGCAATTTCTAAAGCGGTCTGGTAACGAGGATCGAAGCTCAATTTCTCGCTGACTGCCCCTGACAATACCACCCAGACAGATCAGCCTCCTGCAGAACGCTTTTTACACCTGCATAAAAATTGCTGTGATTTTTAAGGATAGCTTCTAGACTGGCTGCACGAGCTTTTTAATTTTTTAAATCATCCAGCAGGGCAAACATACTGGTCTGCTCACTTTTGATAAGCTGTCGCCAACTTCTCGACCTGCTCCCTGCTGCTGCTGATACTGACCTAGCAGGGGCTCTGAGGGCAGTCTGAGCTTCTTCTAATTCTGCCTGTCGAGCTCTTCTTCTGCCCTCACTGGCCTTTTAAATCAGCCTGTAGTTTGCTAAACCCAGCCTGTTTGCTGGCTGCTTGGCTACGCTCATTCTCCAGACGATTTTTCGAGCGAGGTCAAGTCATTGGACAAGTCCGCTTCTTCTTGCATGAGCTTGACGTAACGATCCCGCAGATTTTCAATCAACTGATCTGGGTCATCTGAAAAGTCCGCCAATTCTGCTTCCAACTGGCTCATGGCCTCTTGATTTTCTGTCAACTGGACTGCTAAATCAGCCAGATGAGCTTCCTTGGAGGAAATATCAGCCGTCAACTGCTGGCTCTCCTCAGTCCAGCCAAGCGTTCTTCATTTTCCAAACGGCTACTAGCTGCCTGACTTTGACTCCCAGCTTAGCTAGGTCATTCATGCCCAAATCACTGATTAAACGAGTCAGTTCCAAAAGACTGCCTGATCGTCAGACAGTTTTTGATTCACTTCCTGCCGTCGGACTCTGACCTCTTGGTTTTCACGCTCCAACTCATCCTGTTTCGTATAATAGGCCGCCGCCTCAGCTTGATGCCCTCCAATCAGCCCCAGCTGCCGTCAACTCAGCTATCCCGCCTTGATTTGAGCCACCAAGACATCTAGATAAAGTTCCTGACGCTCTTGATCCAGTTCTAAAAAGCGCTTGTCTGTCTCAGCCTGCTTCTCCAGCGGCCTGACTTGACTATCCAGCTCGTAGATAATATCTTCCAAGCGATCCAGATTGTCTTGTGTCTGCGCTAACTTACTTTCTCTGTTTCCTTGCGGCGGGTCTTGTATTTGAGCACCCGTACTGCTTCTTTCCAAAGATTGCTCGGCGCTCTTCTGGTTTGCTGTTAAAGATTTCCTCTACCTTCCCTTGGGAAATGATGGAGAAAGAATCCCGTCCTAGCCCTGTATCCATGAAAAGGTCATGGACATCGCGCAGACGGACCTTTTTGCCGTCAATCTTGTACTCGCTATCACCACTGCGATAGATATGGCGCTCGACGCGGATTTCCTTGCCTGCTTGCTTGATAAACTGGTCCTGATTATCCAAAACCACAACGACCGACGCATAGTTGAGGGGCTTGCGATTCTCCGTCCCTGCAAAGATGACATCGGGCATCTTATCGCCCCGCAGACTTCTTGACGCTCGACTCACCCAGAGCCCAACGCAGACTCTCTGTAATGTTGGACTTACCTGAGCCATTGGGACCCACAACAGCAGTCACCCCTTGGTCAAAAACTACCTTGGTCTTATCTGCAAATGACTTGAAGCCCTGAATTTTCACCTCCTTTTAAAAACATTAGTGACTTTCCTTTTCAATGCATCCTTGGCAGCTTCCTGCTCAGCCAATTTTTAGAACGGCCCTGTCCCTGACCAGCTTTTTGACCATTGATCAACACAGCCACAGCAAAGTTCTTAGCATGGCTGGTTTTCCTGTCTCATCTGTAACCTGATAGACAATCTCCACATCGCCATTAACCTGAAGGAGTTCTTGCAACTTGGTCTTATAGTCAGTCACCTGCTCAAAAGTCACCTGCTTCCACCTTGGGGAATCATGACTTGATAAATAAAAAGCCTTAACAGTCTCCTACATCCTTATCCAAAAGAGTGGCACCCAAAAAGGCCTCAAATAAGTCACCCAGAATAGTATCCCGATTGCGACCTCCTGACTTTTTCCTCACCGCGACCCAGCTTGATAAATTGGTCAAACTGACAGTCCCGTGCAAAGCCAGCCAAGCTCTCCTCTCGGACAATCATGGAGCGTAGTTTTGACAAATCTCCTTCTGGTGGGGTATTTTTATATAAATACTCAGAAATAATCAGCTGCAGAACAGCGTCTCCTAAAAATTCCAGTAGCTCATTGTGTGAAATTTTTAAGAGGCGGTGCTCATTGGCATAGCTGGTGTGAGTAAAAGCGGTCTCAGCAGACTGCTGTCTTCAAACACCAGCCCAAACTGCTCCAGCAGTGCATCTTTAATTGTTCCATAGTTTCTTTTTCATGCTAGGCCAAGGCAGAGCATGAGTCCAATCCATCCTTTCTAAAAATGATGTTCTTTGTGAACTATCTACCATTATAGTCTACAAGTGCTAACGCACTTGTTTACTTGTCTCTAGCCTAATTCCCAGCCTATTATTTATCTGGGATGACCTTGAAAAAGGTAATAAGTAATAAAGATTGTCAGGGCGAACAAGAAAATTTTCACCCAAATAATGGGCGCGAAAGTAATGGAAATTCTATCAAGATATAGATGGACACGATAATTTTCTCTACGCTCTTTGGCAATCGAGCCAGTCTCCCGAAAATCTGCGACATAGATTTGATACATTTTGGTGTGATAAAGCCAATTCCTCAATCCGCTTGGAACTGCGCTAAGAAAAGCATAACAGACAGGAGTCGTAGGAAGAAGGGGTAGAAAAATCCCCAGCACTCCTAAAAGACAAAGATAGACAGGCTATCACAAAAATAAATCAGGCGCATTTGGTTTTCCTCACGCATGCTCATGGTCATTCTTTTAGCTTCCTTTCTAGTATAAAAACGAGCTATATAAACTAGTTTCCCATAAAAGCAATCCTTGTCAACTTAAAAGAGAGGGACAGAAATCAGTAATTCGTTAGAATTCGATTTCATCGTCCCTATCCTCCGCACAGTTGAGTAGGGCTGTAAAAGCTGATGAAATCAGCGTAGTAGAGCCCACTCAACCACTGCGTCTTGCTCGACAATCCAAAGACAATTGAGAGGGCTAGGACTTTTGTCCCAGCCTCTTTCTGGAGCGACTGATGATTAGATATTTACCAAAGGCGTCGCTGTATCAGGAGAAGTATCAAAAGACCTGAAAATCATGACCTACTGGCAAGTCAGCTTGAGCCAGTTGATTGACCATGGTCATATGAGCCAGCTCCTTGATATTATTTTCCTTACTCAAATGCCCCAGATAGATGCGCTTGGTGCGATTGCCAAGGGTGCGAATCATGGTTTTCCGCACCATCTTCATTGGATAAATGTCCCAAGTCAGACAGGATGCGCTGTTTCAGGCTCCACGGGTAGGCACCGCTCCGGAGAATTCGATATCATGATTGCTCTCAATCAAATCAGCATCCGCATTCTCAATCACTCCGCCATGCGATCACTGACATAGCCCGTATCCGTCAGCATGACAAAGCTCTTTGTCATCCTTCATAAAAGCGGTAAAACTGAGGAGCAGCTGCATCGTGACTCGACCCAAAAACTTTCGATATCGAGGTCACCGAAGGTCTTCATTTTACCCATTTCAAAGATATGCTTCTGACTGGCATCCAGCTTGCCCAAGTCCTTTTCCATCGCTTTGCCGTGTTGCTTCGTTGGCATAAATATCTAGATTGTACTTACGCGCCAAAACCCCTACACCATGGATGTGATCCTTGTGCTCATGGGTGACCGAAAAATAGCATCTAAATCCTCTGGTTTGCGGTCAATTTCGCTTAAAAGGCTCGTAATCTTTTTCCCTGATAGACCAGCATCAACAAGCAGGCGTTTTTGGTCTGTTTTCAGATAAAAGCAATTGCCGTCGATCCTGATGCTAGATACTATATTGAAATCCCTTAGTCATGTTCACTTTCTATATTCTCTTCATTTTCCCAGTCATCTACACGGACAGCATCGTTATCATAAGGAAGGACGATGGTAAAGGTAGAGCCTTTTCCGTACTCACTCTTGGCCCAGATAAAGCCATGATGCTGCTTGATAATTTCTTTAGCACTAGCCAGACCCAAGCCCGTTCCTCCCTCGGCTCGACTGCGGGCCTTATCCAATTGATAGAAACGATCAAAATCTTGGCAGATCCTGCTTGGGAATGCCCAAACCTTCATCCGAAATCGAAAGAATCAACTGAACATCTGTTGTCCTCACAGAAACCGTAATCGTCCCACCATCAGGCGAATACTTGATGGCATTGTTCATGATATTATCAATCACTCGGTCATCTTATCCGTATCAATCTCTACCCAAATCGGCGTAATTGAATAATCTCTGATAATCTCATATGGTCTCATCCCGAGTTTTTAATCTTATCAAAACGGTTGAGGATATAGGTGATAAAAGGCTGTAAAATTGGTCAGCTCAACGTCCAGATGGCTGGTATTATTATCAATCCGCGATAAGCTAAGCAAGTCCGTCACCATCCGCATCATCTGGTTTGTCTTCGGTTAGGTGAAACCTTGACAAATTCCGGTGCAGCAGGCTCTGACAGAGCACCATCATCCAAGGCTTCCAGATAGGATTTTACACTGAGTTAGAGGCGTCCGCACCATGGCTAACATTGGAAAACGAAAAGCCGACGCTCCCCGTTCTTCCTTGTCCTCTGTCTGTTGTCATCAGTGGCACTGCTACCAGCCCTGATATAAAGCCCGACTCTGTCTGATCAAGGCAAATCGAACCCGCAGGCTTTACATATTCACCATTTTCATCTTGAGAATCAATGGTCAATTCTGAACCTTGGTGATCAATTCGCGTAGATCGTACCCTACTCAGCAATATCCACAAATCTAAAATACTGGTATTAAGGATATCACGTTTGACACCCACTGTTTGGTCTGCCATGTCATTGATGGTAATAATATCTGCCTCGACGATTGGTCGCAAGCACCTCATCCGTCATATAAGACAAAATACTGATAGACGCTTGGTTTCGCTCCAAATTTTCATGCGTCAGGCGGATGACTTCAGAGAGAGATCATTGATGAGGAATTGGTCATGTCCGTGATTTGCGACTGCCCTGCATATCTAAAACTTCTGAATAATCTCCTGCAATCAATCCCTTGATCTTTTGGTTTAACTGCACCAGCTTTTGAGTATCTCGTCGATTTTCCAGTAGCAAGAGCCACGACGATGATAAAGCCGACAACAATCAGTGAAAAAGACAAAGTCAGGAAAGTACGAATTCTTTTAGCGTTTCAATCATTATTTATGTAATAACCGACACCGCGGCGAGTCAAGATGTACTCTGACGGCTTGGAGTATCTTCGATCTCGCGTAGACGACGAATGGTCACATCAACTGTCCGCACATCTCCAAAGTAATCATATAGCCCCAGACCGTTTCCAGCAAGTGTTCACGCGTCATGACTTGACCGACATGGGTCGCCAAATGGTGCAAGAGTTCAAATTACGATGGTTAATTCCAATTTTTCCCGTGTACCACAAAAAGCATCTGGAAGAATCTGCAAATCCCCATCAAACAGTTCCTTTGGACTGCTCTCATCCACATGACTATCTGGGACTAGTTCAGAACGTCGCAGCAAGGGCCTTGACCCGAGCCAGCGTTTTCACGATTTGAAAAGGGCTTTTGATCACATAGTCATCTGCTCCGATTTCAGACCGATTACCTTATCGAACTCGCTATCTTTTGGCCGAAAGTACAATAATCAGCACATTCACAGGTCTTAGTGAATGTCCGAGCAACATCCAGTCCGTCCACTTCTGGCAACATCAAATCCAGAATCAAAAATATCCGGTTGCTCTGCTTTCAAAACATTTCAGAGCTTCCTTACCATCAAAGGCTGTCAGTACTCATAGCCTTCCTTAGCCATGTTAAACTTTATAATGTCCGGAGTTGGCTTCTCGTCATCTACAACTAATATCATTTTTACCTTCATATCTTTACAATTTTTAAGCTTAGACATCTATTGTTTTTGTATTTGTCCTACTGCTCCATAAGCACTATTATATCAAAAATTTCCTTAAAAATACTATTTTCGCACCTTATATTCCAACATTCTTATAGAAATTTCAACTCAACTCTCTTTCTCCCAAAATCTCAGTCAAGGAGGAGGAATCCTCACTAAAATCCTTTTGATCACTTTTTCTGCATAGAGGCATAGAAAGAAGGTTGAACTATGACAAAAATCAATCAAAATCATCACTTATCTTGAAAATGAAAAGCATGTGCTGTAATCTCTGATCCTGTAACCATTCATTACCATGACAGGCTTTTACAGCGATCCGCATGAACGCCAATGTTCCTATGTTGTCTACACCGACCATGAACCACCCTTTTCTTTTTCGTACCAGCATTGGAAGTTGAGCGTGCTTCTTCTACCGTAGACTTTCAGGTTGTAGGCTGGTTGATTCTGAAAACCCTTGGGAAAAGATCAAGGCTTCCTCACCATCTCAAACCTTCAAGCAAGTAGCGGTCGAGTTTGACAATCTAATTCTAACTAAGTACCACGGCCTGCGCACTGTTCAATGGGGCTGAATTTGTCAATCTGACCCCTTACATTAACCGCTTGCGCTTGATCAGTCAGCCATGAAATCCAGAAAATGCTAGTAGCCGGCCAATATGCTGACAGGCTGTCAATATCGGTTTTGACAATATTTCACTAGAAAATACTGAAACAGACATCATCGCTCAAATCGACTTCGCCATCAAGCGCGAAGGCTACGAAATGAGCTTTGAAACCATGGTGCTGACTGGCAACAACGCAGCCAATCCGCACGGCATTCCTGGTGCCAATAAAATCGAAAACAACGCCCTCCTCCTCTTGACCTTGGCTTGCGTCAATGGCTATGCCAGCGATATGACACGGACTGTCGCTGTCGCCAGCCGGACCAGTTCAAAAAGATATCTACTATCTGGACTCTCAGCCTCAACAAGCTGCACTTGATTTTATCAAACCGGGCGTCAACAGCTCATGAAGTAGACCGCGCCGCCCGTGAAGTCATCGAAAAAGCTGGTTATGGCGAATACTTTAACCACCGCCTTGGACACGGTATTGGCATGGATGTTCACGAATTTCCATCTATCATGGAGGGCAAGGATATGGTCATCGAGGAAGGCGTATGCTTCTCTGTCGAGCCCGCATACATTCCTCGGCAAGGTAGGTGTCCGCATCGAGGACTGTGGCTATGTTACCAAGAATGGCTTTTGAACTTTTCACCGAGACTAGCAAAGACTTGTTGTATTTGTTTATTATTGAATTAAAAAAGCAATCGAACGGTGCTTTTTAGCTTATCAATAGTTTAAAACAGTCAGCCTCTCGTTTTTCTCCCCCGCCTCTAGTTTCCAACAGGAAGGCTTTTTATCAAGGCCGCCAGCATAGCCGGTCAGTTTGCCGTCGCTTCCGACAATCCGGTGACAGGGAATCAGAAGGAAATGGGATTATGACCGATAGCGCCACCGACTGCTCTAGCCGAGCCAATTTTTCCATACTCAGCCTGCAATTCTCGCAAAATATCTGAATAGGTAGTCGTTTGCCCATAGGGAATCTTCTGCAGCACTGTCAGAACCTTGCTTCTAAACTCAGTTACTTGAGGTGCCAATGGAATTTCATTTGTTGCGGGATTTTCTCCCTTAAAAATAAGCGTCCAACCAAGCAAAAGACGCGTCGGCTGACTTCTGTCTCTTCCTCCTCTGCTTGCTCCAAATCATAGCCTGCCCCCAAAATATTTCTGTCCCTCAAGCCAAAGTCCCAACAAGGCATTTGAGTCCGTCAAGATGAGAATCCGGCCAATCGGCGATGTATAATAAGTCTTGTACATATTTTTTTCTTTCTTTCGATCTTCTTGATATGCCTTATTATACCACTCTTGTCTTAATTTTTGCCACAATCCCATCTGGGTCTGTGACTTCTAGCTCTTGGGAGCTAATCCATCGGACTGGCGCTTGTAAAGACCTGAGCATTTTTCATAAATAGCTACTAGTTCTTCTTTTCCCTTCTACTTGCGCTTCAAAAATAGGCTAGTCCCAGTTGCTTCGGTTGGCGATGATTCAAGTGAGAACCTCCCCATTCATTGACTGCTAAATGATGGTGGTAGTTTCCTGATGCCAGCCAGCTAGCAGAAGGTACAGAAAATTTATCCTCCAAGTCTAGAAGCTTTTTGGTAAAAATGACTGGCAGCTCTGCTATTTTTTTCACAGACAGATGGACATGGCCCATACGAGTGCCTTCCGCAATACTAAACGGCTGGATTTCCTGACCCTAGTTCATAGATTTCTTGAGCCGCGAGCGCTTCCGTCACTCCGATAATGCGGCCATCTTCTCGAATATCCCAATCAGCCTGAGGCTTGTCCCGATAAAGCTCAATGCCGTTGCCTTCTGGGTCTTCCAGATAAATGGCTTCACTATAACCGTGGTCGGCTCCTCCAACCATAGGAACTTTATTTTCTGATAAATGCTTAAGGATATCCGCCAAAGCTTGACGGCTTGGAAGCAAAAGTGCCAGATGATAAAGACCGTAAGTCGACTTAACGGACTGCCGGTCACTGGTTGCTAAGAGTCTCACCAGCACTTGTCCGTTCCCTGCCCAAAGTTACCTCTCCGTCCTGCTCTTCCAAAAGTTCCAGGCCCTAAAAACGCGCTGATAAAAATCCTTTTGTCTTGCTAAATCAGCCACATAAAGCGCCACCTCTCCTAGATAAATCTTGCTTTTGATATTCAAAAAGTCATGTTCTTTCTCCTCTCTTAAATTTTAAAATTTCAGCAGTGCTTCTGCTCCATCTTTTTTTATTTCTCCAAAACAGAGATAGGTTCCTTGATATGGATTTCCATACCTCCATTTGCTCTGAAGATCTTAATTTTAAATTGTAATCATTTATATTACATCTATTAGTATAGCACATCTTAATGTAATGTCAATAATTACATCTCGTAAAAATTCTTAATCAAAAAAACAATCTGCTCACTGGGAAACAGATTGTTCTTTAATTTCTTTTTTTCGGTTGCTGCGACAACTTCGTCAAGGCTGGTCTGAGCCAATTCAGCTTCCATAGCTGCCTGAATAGCTGCCAAGCGGTCATCTAAGACATTGTGAATGTTCTTGCCGATAGGACAGTCTGGATTGGGCTTGTCATGAAAAGCTAAAGAGCTGGCCGCTCTTGCCCAGACACTCAACCGCGCTATAGACGTCCAACAGGCTAATGTCTTTCAAATCTTTGGCAATCTCTGCTCCTCCAGTCCCACGAGCAACGGTAATCATCCCGGCATTCTTGAGCTGGGACAGGGTCTTGCGAATAATAACTGGGATTGACGCCGACACTGCCAGCAAGAATATCACTTGTCAGTTTTTGTTTTTTTCCCTCCAAAGCCAGAAACAATCAGCATATGAGTGGCAATGGTGAAAACGGCTAGAAATCTGCATTTCTTTCTCCTCCCTCATCATTTTCTCTCACTATTATATCTCAAAAAAATAGTGTAACTTCAAGAGTTACGACTAGACTTTAAGAAAGCTGCAATCTCATCTGCATAGCCTTCCCGCTCACTGATTTCCCGCAGCAGGTCGTGGTTATGGGTATGGTGGATACCATTGACCAAACTCTCCCTGATAAATCTCATAGTAAGGCAAGTGGAGCTCCCGAGCCAATCTCAGCTCCTGCTCCACGTCATAAGCCACGCGCCGAAGGTCGACATCAGCCAGACCCGTCTCATCTATCTCTAAAATGGCATACTGGGCTCGCAGAGTCCTGACGCAAAGCCGAATCTAGAAAGAACGGCTGACCAATAGAGCCGGGATTGATAATCAGCTGCCCCTGAGTCCCATAACGGAGAAACTGTTGGTGAATATGACCATAAACAGCAACAGCACAGTCATTTCCCTCAAAAAGTCGGTCGAAATCGCTCTGCTCGCCAATATGAATCAGCTCCCGCCCCCAATTCTTATCTGGCAGATGGTGGCTGACCGCAATCTTCAAGCCCTCTACTTCTGTCAAGATTTGCAGAGGAAGTTCCTGCATGCGGTCAATCTCTTCTGGACGGATTTCCTCTAGGACAAAATGGCAGAGCCGGGTCAGGTAGAGATGGCTAGGACGATCCAAATCCAGTTTTTGATGCAGAGCATGCCAGAGACTGTCTTCCCAATTCCCTCTGACCTGGAGGCTGATGGGCAGCTGCTCCATCCTATCTAAGATATTCCTGCGACCGGTTCCTGGCAGGAGCAAGTCTCCCAAAAACCAGTAGTCTGTCACTTGCTGGCTTTCCGCATCCGCCAGCACTGCTTCTAAGGCTGTGCTATTTCCATGCACATCGGATAATAAGGCAATTTTTTTCGTGTCATCGTGTGTCTTTCTCTTTCTTTACAAGGAATATTATATCAAAGTTCAAAAAAACTTCCACCCATCAAGTGAGTGAAAGTTTTGAAATGTTTTTTTATCAATCAACAGACTTGAGTGCTTCCAGCATATCCACCCTTCTGAGGCGGTAGTTGACAAAGAAGCCAAGCAAGGTCAAGATAAGAGTCACCGCTGTTAGAGGAAACAGATAGACTGAGGGGCTTACTTGAGGGGTTAAGCTGATAATGCTAGGCGCAACCTTCTCAATCAAAAAAACGATGCAGGAAGAAACCGCCTAGAAGCCCAACTGCCATCCCAATCACTGAAAGAATAATGGTCTCTCGATAGATATAGAGGGTCACTTCCTTATTATGGAAGCCCAGAAACCTTGATAGTGGACAGCTCGCGAATCCGCTCAGCCACATTGATATTGGTCAGGTTGTAGAGAATGACGACTGCTAGAAGAACGGAAATCAGCACTAAAATCATCATCGTATTATTAAGAGAATCAGCTAGAACGTTGAACTGCTTCACCATGCTAGCATTTTGGGAGACACTCTTGACAGACTTGAGGCTCATAAATTCATTGGCCTTATCAACAATATTTTTACTAGAAGAGTCCTTGAGCCGCACTAGATAAGCATTTTTCTCAGGCTTTTTCCCGTAAATCTTCTGGTAGTCAGTCGCCTTCATAAAAGCAAAATGGCCAAAATGATTCTCATTGACTGCTGCGAGCTTGACAGGCTTGCCACCCAGCTCTATACTGCCACCGGGGCTAACTCCAGCTATACGGGCCAATTTATCCGAAACAACTGCACCATTCTTGAGACTCAGCTTTTTCTGGTTGTCGGGACTTTCCAGAGAAATAAAAGGTTCAAAATTTTCCTTGTCCGTAACCATTAAAGTGACTGATTCTGTCTCTTTTTTTCCTTTGTATTTCTCTGTTAGGGTTTCACTATGGATTTCCTGATAGTCAGCAATCGAGTCATCTGCCAGCATCTTTTTCAGCTTGTCTTGCTCAGCTTGATTCTCCCCAGGATTGACAGCGACAATCAAGTCGTAGCGCAGAATCTCCTCAAACTGACGCTTGGGAATACCACCAATAGAAGATTGGAGTCCTAGACCGGCAAAGAGCAAGGCAACAGAACCCGCCACACCAAAGATGGTCATAAACATCCGCTGCTTATAGCGAAAGATATTGCGAGCTGTGACCTTCTGAGTAAAGCTAAGACGTCGCCAGATAAGGGTCAGTCTTTCCAAGAAAATCTTGGAGCCTTTGACCGGTGGCTTGGGCAAAAGCAAGTGGGCTGCTTCTTCTGTCAGCTCCCGTCTTGCCACCAAATAGGCAGGGAGAACACTGGATAGAAGGGAAAGTCCAAGGGCCAGTATACTATAGGAAACATAAAAATATGCATGCGGGGCAGAAAGCACCATCCCTCTGGTAATAATAGAAGAAATCACCCCCGATAAGAAATAATGTCCCAGCAGAATCCCTATGAAAGTACCTAGACTCCCCGCCGCCAAACCGTAAAGAGCAAACTTGCGAATGATATCGCGGCTATGATAGCCTAGAGCCTTGAAGACGCCTGCATTTGTTCGTTCCTCATCGACAAAGCGCGTCATAGTGGTAAAGGTCACCATAGCTGCCACCAGATAGAGCACCACCGGGAAGATATTACCAATCGACGCAATACTATTCATGGAGTTTTTTTATACATATGATAGCCATTCCCACCTGGCAGGGACTTGCGGTCATAGCTATGATAGGTCGGCTCTTTCAAACGATTCAGGTCTGTCTTAGCGTCAGCTATCTTGTCCTTGCTAGCTGATAAGTCTTTCTCTGCCTGTGCCAGCTCAGATTTTTTCTGATTGAGTTGAGACTCAGCTTCCTGAATCTGCTGCTGGCTCTGGCTGAGCTGTGCAGGAGGGAGGATAGAAGTGGCTTGGGCTGCTTCTAGCTGGGTTTTTTGCTGGTCCAGCTGATTCTGAGCTTGCTCTAACTGTTTTTTACCTTGGGTCAGCTCACTCTCAGCCTGAGCAATCTTATCTTGGCCCTTTTGAATGGTACTTTTGGCATCCGCCTCTAATCTCTTAAAGCGAGCCTCTCCGTTATCTTCCAGGCTCTTATCCAAAGCAGTCTGGTGCTGCTCCACACGCTCCTGATAGCTTTCAGAGAAGGGAGCCAGCTTTTCTAAATCATGATAGCGCAGGCGGGCAATAGTGTAAACATCTGTATCAAAGGCCTTAGGGGCTGACTACAGCATAGGCAGATAAAGGCCCCGCTGCCACTAGTCGCATTGCCCAGATTTCTATCAGACCATAGCTCCGCCGAGTTGACAAAAACCCACAATCTTATAGGTCTTGTTTTTTTCAGAACTGACCGACTGCCTGCTTTTTCAGTCAGATGAATCTCCTGACCGAGCTTGTATTTCTTAGACCAAAAGCTAGCCAGGGCAATTTCTTGCTCTTTCTTAGGAAGACGACCAGAGGTCACTTGAAAGTTTGAAATATCCTTGGTATCTGAGAATACTCGGAGGGCCTCCTCGTCTACGGTGACATCTGTCAGATAGCCAAACTCGACATCAGCTCCCTTGATAGCTTCCAGCTCTTTCTGATCCTCCGCATCCAAACCATAGTCCGCCATAACAGCCAAGTCCATGGTTCGCCGCTCTTTCAAGTAATCTGTTGCTGTTCTGCGCATATTGGGAGGAGCGACCTTGAGCCCCACAAGAGCCAGAGAGCCCAGCATCATGAGGATTAAAATAGATAGGAAACGTCCTTTAGAGCTAGTGAAGGAGCGCAGAATATCTTTCCAATAAATCTTTCTCTTCATATCAATACTCCAATGTACTTATATCCTGTGGTTGATCATTGACTGTGATACTCTTGACTCTCGCGTCGTGCATGCGAATAACCCGGTCAGCAATGGGAGCTAAGGCAGCATTGTGGGTCACTATAATCACCGTCGCCCCTTGATTGCGAGACATGTCCTGTAAGATTTGCAGCACTTGCTTGCCGGTATTGTAGTCCAAGGCTCCTGTCGGCTCATCACAGAGCAAAATCTTGGGATTCTTGGCCACAGCCCGAGCGATAGACACCCTCTGCTGCTCCCCACCTGATAGCTGTGCAGGAAAATTATTGAGGCGATTTTTCATACCAACCGCAGTTAGAACGGCCACTGGATTTTGAGCATCCTTGACGATTTCAGAAGCCAATTCGACATTTTCCTTGGCCGTCAGGTTGGGCACCAAATTGTAAAACTGAAAGACAAAGCCCACGTCATTGCGGCGATAGTCCGTCAGCTGGTGGGAATTGTAGTCAGCAATATTCTGGCCGTCTATCAGGATATCTCCCTCATCATTGGTATCCATACCTCCGAGGATATTAAGCACCGTAGACTTACCGGCACCTGAAGCGCCCAGGATAATAACCAGTTCCCCCTTTTCAATCTCAAATGAAATATCGTGATTGGCAACTATTTCCGTATCCCCCATTTGATAACGTTTAAAGCTATGTTTCATTTCAATATAAGCCATATCGTTCCTCTCCTTTTCAAAGCTCGTTTCCTTAAATCAACAAACTGTTGATTCCAAATCACAGATATTATATAATGAGCTTAGATAAAAAGCAATAACCAAAAATCAACAAAGTGTTGATTTAAGCAAAAAGGAAGAAAAAAATGGTCCAGAAACGAAAAAAACTAGCACTAAGGAAGACATCAAAGAAGCCTTGATTCAACTACTATCAGAGGAAAGATTTGATAATATCTCTATCAGCAAGCTCTGCATGCGGGCTGGGATTAACCGCGGCACCTTCTACCTCCACTACCAAGATAAGTATCAGATGGTTGATAGTCTCAAAAGCGAAATTATTTCCCAACTTTCTAGTTATAGCTTGTTTGAAGCGGAGAACGAATATCCCAAAAAAAGTTAATGATAGCAAAATTTCATATACTGCGAGCTAATGAACGTCTTATCAATGCCCTGACCAGAAGCCATTATATTGACTTTCGCGAAGCTATTCGGGAGTACATAACCACTATCATTCTGAGTGATAAGCAAAAGGCTGCTACCCAGCGTTTTTTAGAAGAGAACTTTCATATCCCTCAGAAATACGCCTTGGAAATCTTCCTATCCAGTGTTGAGGGGATTATTTCTCTTTGGATAGCCGGCGGAGCTCAAGAAGAACCTGAAGAACTCACTGACATAATTTTGACTACTTATAACTATGATTATTTGAGATAAGGGCTCTAGCTTGAAGGCTAGCCCAGACAAAAGTCGTTTCTTCCACTAAGAAAGGCCGAACATTTTGCTCGACCTTCTTTTTATTTTAGATTAGTTTTTCTTTGCTTTCTTCAAAAGGAAGAAGACTCCTGCTAGGATAATCAAACCTGCAAGGCCCATGATAGTGACTTGCTCACCTGTTGATGGCAGGTCTTTTTTCTTGGCCTTGACGGACTGCTCATTTCGATACTGCACTTGGTAAATAGAGAAATGATTGGTCGTGAAGCTGATAGTCTGGTTTTGATTAACTGTTACATCAAATTTCTCAACCTGTTTGCCATTTTCATCCAGAGCATAGACGGCATCTACTGGCAAGTCTTTGCGAACTGGAATCGTCACAAGTGTTGGACTGACCTGATGCACCGGCTGACCATTCGGATCGGTCAAGCTAATGTCATAGGTATCTGTCGGCTGAATCTTGCTTTCCAGTTTTTTCACTGACAGCTGAAGACCGGCCTTGACCAAGTCAGCATTTTTCAAGCGAATGCCAGTTGCGGCATCTACCAAGCTGTCCTCTTCTACATTGACTTCCGTCCGTGTATCAGAACTGCTAGAAGTTGCCGAAGAGGAAGAACTTGACGAACTTTGAGATGACGAAGAGCTGCTAGAATCTTTGCTGGAGCTGGAAGGAGTGGGGTTTGCTGCTTCCTTGATTTTAGCTTCCATTTCAGCTTCTAGCTCTTTCATTTCCTTAAAGACTTGCGCTGCTCGAGCCTGTGTTTCCTCTGTGACTTTGGCTGAAGAGTCTGGCAGAGCTGCATTGGCTGCATCTAGAGCATTTTGCTCCTCAATAAAGCGGGCTTCCAAAGCTTTCCACTTGTCTTGGACAGAAGTACCAAAGAGGTCCTGATGCTTGGCCGCCATATCATAGATATGAGATGCTACCCAGTACCAAGAGTCTGGACTGTAGCTAGTTGTGTTGACCTTATAAGCATCGTAAGTATCTGTGATATTCCCATTATAAGGCAGGTAAGGTGAGAAGCGCGGGCTGCCTACCGCCAGCCACATAGTGCCACCGCCCATATTGGCTGGAACACCGTCTTTGAGCTGGAAGATATGAGCTTCCATGACATTTGGATTTCCCAGCGGATATTTGTAAACAGGGTCTGTCGTACCGCGTTGTGGCAGCCCCTTACCATCTAGCTCCATTTGGTCCAAAGGTTTGAATTGAGTGCCTTCAAAGCGATTGCGCTGCATAGCCATGACATCTGCTACACTGATCTTTCTGGCTGTAGAGTGCATGAGATCAAAGTAAGAGTCGTTATAAGACACAGCCGCATTTGGATCTAGACTGGTGATACCTGCCCAGGCACGTGAACGATCTGCCTCTGCCATCGGTGGATTGTAGGACTGAGAAATGTGGAATTTGCCGTCAATTTCTTTATAAGAGTTAGCTTGCTTGGCTACATCCTGAACACCTTTTGAGGCAATGACGTTTTCTGTATCGTCAAAGTCAACACTGCCCAAGAAGAAAGTATTAGGAAAGACAGCATACTTGTCATCTGGGAATTTAATAGCAACATATTGGTGGCCAGATAGGATTTCCATATACCAGACACCAGTCTTGTCAGCAATAGTGATAATATTCCCCTCTGCTGCTCCCTGCTCTCTGACGATCTGTGCCATCAGCTCCACACCCTGACGGGCAGTCTGAACATGAGGCAGAACGACAGTTGTCAGGATAGACTCTGCCAAGCCATTTGCTACATAAGGATCCACTTTTTGGATGGCATCATTAGCCTTGGCAGAAACAGTCGCAGAAATGGAAACACCGTATTCATTGAAGCCAACCTCGTCAAAAATACCTTGGGATGGGGTCACATCTGATACCGAAGTATACTTGTAACTTTCTGCCGGCAGGGTCCATTCAAAGTTGTTGGTTTCATCGACCAGCTTGGCACCACTCGCATTGGTCTTTCTCGGATGAACCAGAAAGACCTTATTATGATTGGGCTCCAAGTCCTCTGTCCGACCGTAAAGCGTCGTGCCGTCTGCTGTCAGGTCTTTCCCGACGATAAATCCTGTGCAGGCTTCGACCACTTGGAAAGGAAAGAGGAAAAATGGCCGAAAAGAGCTAACAAGGAACGAAACAATATTTTTTTCATAAAAAAATATCTCCTTTGTTTTTTTGTAAAAATTACAAAATTAAATACTATATTCAATATAGCCTTTTAATCCAGATTTTTGCAAGCGATTTCAAGCTCTTGTTTGATATATTCCCTGAAAATTATTTAAATTTCTAAATCTGTCTTTTTCTCCTTCAAAACCAGTCGGTAGACTTCTATAAAGGTAGCAACGAGAAAGGCAAATAAGAAACCGACAACGATGTTAATCCGATGCTCTGTTTCGAAGAAAGGAGAGTTCCAAATAAAGTGATTGGCAACGGTTGACACGACGCACCAGAGACCAAAGAGACGGTATTTCTTGTAAGCCGTGGAAAAGAGAAGATAAACCCCAACAGTCACCACTGCTGTATAGAGAGTATGCGAAGCCAATCCGCCAGCAATTCTGCCAACTGCTTCTAAGGAACCACTATATTGTCCTCCGAAAGTCACTCTGGATACATAGGCAATATCTTCTATGACTTGAAAGCCAAAGCCCGAACTCAGCCCAGCGATTAAGACTGACTGAATATCCTTGCGCCCCAAAAATGTAGAGAGCGGCAAAGGCTGTCAGAGACTTGAAAAATTCCTCCGCAAAAGGAGCGGTCAGTGCATTGGTCCAAGCATTGAAAAACAGCAGGATCCTTGATGAAGTTTGAGTTAATGATATCAATCAAGCTATTGCCCGCAAAGCTGAGCCAACCTGCAATAAAGGCACCGCCAAAGAAGGCTGTTCCAAGAACGATTGGCTCAACAGCTAGCTTCTTAGCCAATCTTTTAATCAAGAAATAGAGAGGCAGGAAAAAAGGCAGCCAAAACAGCTAAGTTCAGAACCAAGTCGCGGCCAGCTTCTAAGGTGACATCCTTCTCTGCCATGCTCCCAAGCTCAAACTGCAAGCCGACACCAGCTAGGACTAAGTAGATATAGAGAGCAATTCTTCTTGTTTTTATTCATGACTGTCTGCTCCTTTTCTATTTTTTTTCCTTTGACAAGATAAATCGCTATTCCAATGACTGTCAGCACAAAGATGCCTCCTGCAATAGCAATATCGTAGTCAAAATCTTCCAGACGAATTGTCTCCTCTGTGTCAGAGTCCTCTAACTCCTCAATCTCTTCTAAAGCACTTGTACCATATTCGGCCACGACCTTATCTTCAGCAATCTTTTGGATTTCCTTGAGGCGCTTAAAGACTGAATCTGCTCGCTCCATAGAATCTTTTTGTTGCTTTCAGACTGGCTTGTTCTGGCTGTTCAGACAGACTAATCTGCTCGCTGTCATGAGCAGGCTGTTCCTCCATCCATTGGCTTTCCATACGCTCAATTTCACTGCGAATAGAGCCATCTTCAAATAGTTCTGGGTATTTTGCAACCAAATCATTGATGCGGCTAACAGTCCAATACCAGGAATTCTTATCGTAGGCTGTACTCATTTCTTGATAAGGCTGAGAAGTATTGCTGATATTGCCATAGTAAGGAAGGTATGGCGCATTGCGCGGACTTCCCATGGCTAACCAGAGAATCCCTCCTCCAGTAGAAGCAGGTAAATTATCCTTGAGCTGGAAGATGTGGGCCTCCATGACATTTGGATTGGAGATAGGATATTTATAAACTGGGTCCGCTTTTGGTTTTATCTGGAATCCCTTTTTCCATCTAGCTCCATCTGATCTTGCGGTTTGAAGTCTGTTCCTTCCAGACGATTGCGCTGCAAGTTCATCGCATCACGCAGACTAAGCTTGTCGCTGGTTGAGTGCATGAGTTCAAAGTATTCATCATCATATTGCACATCTGCATTGGGATCCAGCGCCTTGATACCAGACCAAACCCGAGAGCGGTCAGCCTCTGCCAACGGCGGATTATAAGATTGGGCTACATGGAAGCTGCCATTGATTTCCTTATAGGTGCCAGCATCCTGGGCTATTTTTTTCCAGATCAGCTGATAAGATGGTGTTTTCAGTATCATTTTTTTATCTACACTGCCTAGGAAAAAAATGTATTTGGAAAAAACAGCGTATTTGTCATCTGGAAACTTGATGGCAGCGTATTGGTGGCCAGAAAGGATTTCCATATACCATACACCCGTCTTGTCAGCAATCGTCACGATATTGCCTTCGGCCGCACCTTTTTCCCTAACAATTTTAGCTAATAGCTCCACTCCTTCTTTGGCTGTTTTCACATGAGACAAGACTACAGAAGTTAAAGCTGATTCAGCGATACCGTCCTTAACGTAAGGGTCTACTTTTTTTGAATATCATCATTAGCACTGGCCGAGACTGTCGCAGAGATAGAAACGCCTTCCTCATTAAAACCGGCCTCATCGAAAACTCCCTGCTCTGGTGTCACATCCGGTACCGCCGTATACTTGTAGCTAACAGCCGGCAAATCAAAGCTAAAGCCGTTGGTTTCATCTACAAATTTATCACCAGCCTTGTTATACTTGCGCTCCCGCACCACAAAATTCTTGTTGTGGTTGGGTTCCAGGTCCTCTGTTCGACCATAGAGAGTCGAACCATCCGTCGTCAAATCCTTCCCGATAATAAAGCCGGTACAGGCTGAGACAGCCTGAAAAGGAAAGAGTGTAAGAAGCATCAAGGCTGAAATAGCCCAACTGAAAAAAATTTCTTTTTTTCATCAGTTTCTCCTTTGTATATTAATTGATAAAATATTTATCGCATATTTAGTATACTATTCTCTTGCTATGGTTGCAAGCGTTTCCAAAAACCTCTTCTGCTAACTAAAATGAATAAATTCCCCTAGGAAAAAAATTACTCTAGCTGTATACCTAGCAGCCCCTCCAAGCCTGTTGTATAAATTTCCATAGATGTATATCAAGCTGTATAAAAAAATTTTTTTGTAAAAGAAAAAAAGCCAGATAAAATCTGACTTTAAAGACACGTGGCTGCGGAGGCACAAACCGCAGCCGCGCAAGTATTGCAGGAAAGAATGGATAGGAGAAAAAAAGGACAAACTTCTCTTCTATTACCAAACTGGTTGTGCTTCATAACTTATATTATTTTCTCATCTTTTCCTAGACAAGCAATCTTACCATACGCTGACCCGCTTATCTGGAGCCAGATACATGGCATCACCTTCTTTGATTTCTGGATAGGTTTCATAGAAGGCCTCTACATTTTTGAGTTGCTGGTTGACCCGCAGCTCGGAAGGGGCATGAACATCTACCTTCAGGAGAAGTTGGTTAAATTGCAGACTAGCCTTGCTTCTCCAGATATTGGCATAGTTTTCAAAGTAATTCTTCAAGTCTGCATCTGGATATTTCTTTTTTACAACTTCGAGAGTGGCTGAAAGTCCACCCGCATCGGCTACATTTTCTGTTACTGTAAGCTTGCCGTTGACCTTGCCGCCGTAGATTTCAATACCATCCCACTGCTTGGTAACAGCTTCAATTTTCTTGTCAAAAGCTTTCTTATCTGCTTCTGTCCACCAATTGTTCAAATTTCCCTCTTCATCAAAGTTTGCACCGTTTGAGTCGAAGGCGTGAGTAATCTCGTGACCGATAACCATACCGATACCACCGTAGTTCTTTTCCATTTCTTGCTTAACATCAAAGAATGGATTCTGCAGGATTGCGGCTGGGAAGTTGATACTGTTATTTTCTTGTGAGTAGTAAGCGTTGATATCATAGGAAGGCATCACCCACTCGTCCTTGTCTACTGGCTCAGAGAAGTGCTCAACATCGTATTGATGTTTTGCCTGACTCAAAGCAATTGCATTTTCAAAGAAGGATTTCTTATCGTCTACTTTCAAGACCTTAGTCACTTCGCGAACTTTTTCAGGATAGCCGATATAGAGTTTCATAGTATCCAGCTTCTTGACTGCTTTCTGCTTGGTTTCTTCTGACAGCCATTCATTTTTTTCAGCATACGTTCCCGATAGACTTCCTTGATATCCTTGACCATTTGGGTCACTTCTTGCTTGGCTTCCTCACCAAAGTATTTGCGACCGTAGTAAAGACTGAAGACATCTGAAAAAGTTCCTGTTGTCAGATCGTATGCTGCATCCTCTTTTGAAGTTGCTTCCTTAGTTCCTTGCAAGGATTTTTTTGGTACTCTGCAAAAAAATCAGCCGATAGTCATCGGTTAGAAAACTAGATGCTGATGCTGCCTGCTTCACAAGCATCCAAGATTTGAGCTTGCCAAAGTTCTTGTCATTAACTACCTTGGCAAAATTTTCATAATACTTAGGGTTAGGTACATTGACATCACCAGATTCCTGGCCTAGATAGTCATTGATAATATCGTGAAACTTAAAGGTATCAGAGTAGGCATTGATGTCTTCTGCCGTCTTAGGATGGTGAAGATTTTTTTAATTTCTGAAGTTTCTTCATTACTTTGGGCATACTTGGCCAGTTCTCCATCAAATTCTAGGGCTTCTTTGACGATCTTTTTCGCTGTCTTTTTTTCACTGTAGCCCAGCTTTTGCAAGGCTTCTTTGAATGCTTTTTTTCCAGCGGATCCATCATCCTTTTCTTAGCACCTTCATCTTCATAATAGCTCTTATCCGGCAGCATAAGACTTGGACTGGACAGATTCACTTGTTTCTGATTGGTATTTTCTAGGTTAGAACTAATTTCAAAAAGTAAAGGGCAGTGCTAGACCGCGTTTTTTTCCCAGTCAACAGCCTTACTGGCTAGGGTCCTTCAAATCGGACAAGTCTTCAATTTCCTTGAGATAGGGCTTGAGAGGGGCTAGGCCATCCTTTTCCCGCTGCTTGAAGTCAGTCGCTTGCTGGTAGTATTTGATAAACTCAGGCATGCCTTCAATCGTAGACTCTTCCTTACCAGAGACTAGATTTTTTTGACATCCGCCTTCATCTTATCCTTGACCTTCTCGTTCAGCTCATAAAAACACACCGTTAGACGGCTGGTCGCTAGGGATTTCTGCCTTTTCCAGCCATTTTTTTATTGATGGCTTGATAGTAATTGGTCCTCACTGTGGCATTCTTATCGATCGGTGTCTCCTGAGGGACAAAGGTCTTATAAGCCCAGTAGCCACCGGCAGCCAAGATTAGGCCGGTCACAGTCAACGTAGAAGTTAGAATGATTTTGGTTCTTTTTCTTCATGAGTTCCTCCTTGTATATTAAGTAAAAATATAATTGACTTTTTTTATTTTACTCATTTACTTTTAACATATTCTTTTTTTCCTCGTCAACAGAAAAACTGAAGGTCTGGAAAAAAATTTTGCCGCAAGAAGAGAGAATAAGGTCATTCAGTCTGCTTTTTAAATGTGATCTGGTCTAGACTCACACTTAAAGAAAAAAACTAATGTTTTTTTACCAGCTGTCCTGTTGCTTCCAGCTCTTTTCTCTCCCCTTGCACTTTCTAGTATAGCGACCAAACTTCAGATATTTCTCAAGAAATTCTAAAATATTTCTAAAGTTTTTTTACTAAAATAAAAAAAGACTGAGACAAAAATATCTCAGTCTAGCTTTATTATGTTCAAAAAACATTGTGGCTGAGACAATTTAAATTGTCTCCCAGACCTTTTAAGCCTGAACCTCAAAATAAGTGAGCCAAGCTAAATTTTCAAAAATTTAGTTCTGTCCTAGCATCTTCTACTGAACCTTCTTGGCCAGCATAGTCGCAAAAGCGCAGCTGAATTCGATTGCCGTTTTCATCCCGGCGATGGAGGTGACCAGGATTTTCATTGTACTTAACCAGCTCCCAGTCCTTGTAATACTCGGCAAGCTCGCCTTCCTTAAAAGTAAAAGGAAAGGGAACAGAGCATGGGAAGTCTTCTGTATCCATAGCACAGACGATGAGATTGTAGCCACCAAGCGCTGTATGTTTTTGCATATTGCAGATAATATGCGGAATCCGCTCCGCCTGCAGGAACATGAGTACAACGGTGGAAACGATCAAATCATAAGTCTGAGTCAGACTAGCTGAGTTGATATCGTAGGCACCCACTGGCAAATCTAAATCCTCCTGCTCCACAATGCTGCGTAAGATCTCCAGTGCCAGCTCATTCTGATCTACAGCCGTCACTTCAAAGCCCTGCTTGGCTAGAAAGAGAGCATTGCGACCTTGACCACAACCTAGATCTAATGCCCGTCCTGGCCGGACTGTCTGCATGGCTTCCAAAACCTCTGAGTGAACTGGATTGCTGCCGTATTTCTTTGGGAAATAATCCTCAGGCCGACAGTAAAACTCCAAATACCACTCCAAATCATCTGTCAGAGCTGCGACCCGATGCCAAGCTTGGGGCTGGGCAAAAGGATTGTCCTGACCAGCCTCAAAGATGTGCTCAGCCAGCTCCTCACCCTCCTCTGACATCTCGACAAACTTAAGGCGTCCCTTGAGAACAGTGATTTTTCCCCAAGTTCCCTCTTTGGTATTGTGCTTTCTCTTCACTGCCTCTGGCATGGTCTCAGCCGTCCACAGCGGCATACGTTTATAGGCTAGCAATTCTTCTGTCATAAAAAAATCCTTTCTCTAAAAAGCAAAGCTACGAATAATCTAACTGTCTTTATCATACTCGAAAAGAACCTACTTGACAAGTGGCAAATTGAAATGTCCTTCCCTGCAAAAAGAAAAAAACTGGCCAATCAGCCAGTTCTTTCTCACATAGGAAGTCTACTTTCTTTTACTTTTCAGCATCTATCTCTTTTACGACTCATCAGTATACCCTTTCTTGTAAAAATTGATTTATTCTGTTTTTTTGTTTCATTAATTCCTTATCCTTACTCTCGTCATAAAAACTGGTTGAATTCCTCTTTAGAGCTAAAAAGGATGTTCCAATCCGTCTTTACTGATACTTGCTGGAATTACACCTTCATATAAGTCTGTATTAGAAGGAACTAACAGACTATAAAAACTCTAGATAGTCCTTAACGCTCTTATCAAGTATATAAAGTTGAGAGTTCGTTTTTTTCCAATAATGCCGCTGCCTTTGGGTCTGTTTGCGCCATCAAGATATTTCGAATCCAACTTGTATCCACAGCTTCGCCTAAAGGATATAAAAATAGGAAAATCTAAAATTCCCCAACTTTTCTTTAAATTGTTGCGTATTTAGTTTAAAAATTAAAGGTTGGACTTTGAAATTGTGCTGTCTTATTATCTTCCCATTCAATTTTTTTCGAGTATCAAGATTGTACCAAAGAGTTTGAAACTTTTCATGTTCCCCAGACTCAGAGGCAAGAATAGACAAATAATTATTCCCATCAATGACAGTTAATGTTTCCTCTATTCCTCTAGGTAAATATCGAGAATTATAGTCTGAAACTAATTTATACAAATCTTCTTTATAGCCTTCTAGCTGTTGATTCTTAACGTGGTAAATGGATAAGGTATAATAGTTATCTTCATTTTTTTTATCAAGATAATTCGGTCCTGAAGGAAGTTTCATGTTCTCTCGAACAATATAGTTAGCATTACGCGCACCAATTGTCACTTGCACTGGTTCATCTGCGTTTTTCAGAGTAGCATACTTGCGAACTAAAGCATCTTCCTCTGGATTTTCTGATTTCCAATGAACCACTACTCCTGTACCATTTTCAAGAAAAGAATAGTCATCAATGGTAAAAGTCCCTGTATAATAATTTAAGGATTCATAAGTTTCTCTTTCTTCCTTAGCTTTTTGAAGCTGATCTTGTTTTAAATGACACTGCCAAGCAAATATGGCAAGTCCCAAGACCGCTAAAGAAAGAAGACTTAACAATAGTTTTCTTATCATTGTTCACCATTCCTCTTATTGTTTCTATTTTTTTCTTTTTTTGTGGATGGGTTTCAACCCAATGCTTGAAATCATTAAAAGATCGAATCTGTGTTTTTTTCTCCAGTTGCTTCATCTGTAGCATAAAGTTCCATCACTTCCTGGCCTTCGGGCGCAAACCAATGAATTAAATCATTAAACCACTCCTCCTCATTGTATTGGTCTGGACGGAAATAGATTTTATTCATGTCTCCCATTTTTTTCGCAATTTCAGGATAAATATTAGCAAAATTAGTACCTGAAACTTCTACATAATCACCTATTTTATACGATGGTATTATGCAGCCAGAAACATACTCCATACCATACTTTAATAGTACGTTATTAATCTGATCCCCTATTCCACCTCTTACAAGATCCATAGTTTTATATATTGTTCCTCTCATATAAGTTCTAGTATCCTTCTGATCTAAAAAGTAGATTAATCTCTTTTTCTGACATCTCTTTTTTTCAATTTTTTTCCTGATTCCAATGCTAGAATAAAAATATTTGATTTTCTCCGGTTTCCCTTTTTTTCATACGAGTGCATACTAAAAGTTAGAAATTCTTTTTCCGTTCCTTGTAAATTGTGCACGAATTTGCTTAAGCCTATAAGTATTCTCTTGTCCTAACAAATCGTAGACATTGACTTCCTTACTAGTTATTTTAGATGGATCCTGCAAATTATAAATCTTGATTTTTGAAATATTCCTCTTTACTAACTTTAGACGACGTTAAGCCATCCTCTTCAGTAAGAATATTATACTTGAAATCTGTTATATAATTCTGTCCATAATTGAAAGAACCATCATTTCTGCTAGTAACCAATACATATTTGTTTTGACTGAACAACTCTATTTGATCAACATTATAGTCTTCTTTATCATACTCTTTTTTTCTCCCACTTACTAAAAAAGCGAAAAGAACTACTAAAGTCAGAAGAAGTCCTCCAAGAAATATGAAAAATTTTTTATTGAGTTTCATTTGCTTACCACCAGTTTTTTTAATTCATCTAGTCATTTATTTTGATAGTCCTTGGAGTCATTCCGCTTTTTCATCAATCATTCACAAAAAGAAATCATCCTCAAACCTCATCCTTTCCATTATAGCATAAATCAAAAGTCAGAGTTGAATACTAAAAAGACCGGTCCCCCAGTCTTTCATCTTGTATTAAAGTTCTTCATCTGTCTTGCTATGTCGCGGTTTTTGCTCGCGACGTTTGATGGACTCGCGCTTGTCATAGTCGTGTTTCCCTTTGGCTAGGCCCAGGAGCAGCTTGGCATAGCCGTCCTTGAGATAGACCTTGAGCGGCACCAGCGTCATGCCAGTTCCCTTGGTCTCCTGCTCCAGCTTTTTGGATCTGCTTCTTATGCAGCAGCAGCTTTCTGCGACGCTCTGGCTCTTGGTTCCAGATATTGCCCTCTTCATAAGGCGCGATATGGACATTGCTGAGCCAGGCCTCACCGTTCTTGATTTGGGCAAAGCCGTCTTTGAGATTGATGCGGGCTGCACGGACGCTCTTAATCTCCGTCCCCGTCAGCACCATGCCCGCCTCGATGGTATCTACGATGGTGTAGTCGTGTCTGGCCTTTTTATTTTTGCGCGACGACCTTTCCTTCTCCCTTTGCCATACTTGGCTCCTTTCTTGACTAGTTCCTTGTAAAATGCCTTCTGGCTCTTGCCTTTTTTTGGACTTCTTATCTTTCTTATCTCTGTAGCCTTTTTTTCTTTGGAAGAATGGCTGCGCTTGTCATCCTCACGACGTCTCTTTCTGCCTGACTTGCCTCTGCCACTCTTGCTATTCTTTTCTACCAGGTCAAATTCACTAGGCAGGTATTCAAAGTCAATCTCGCCCGTAGCCTTATCCGCTCGGACCAGCTTGATACGAATCTGCTGACCGACCTTGAAGACCACGCCAGACTTTTCTCCTTGCAGGGTCATCGTCCGCTCATTGTAGCTGTAAAACTCTGGCAGGTTGGTGACATGAATCAAGCCTTCGACCGTATTGGGCAGCTCGACAAAGAGTCCAAACTTAACCACGCTTGAAACCACGCCGTCAAACTCTTCCCCAACGAATTCTTCCATGTACTCAGCCTTCTTCATGGCTTCGACTTCACGCTCGGCCTCGATAGCCCGACGCTCTCGGCTGGAAGACTGACTGGCAATCTCTGGAATCACTTGCTCAAAATGCTCTGCTATTTCCTTAGACTTGCTATAATCCCGTACCATCCGGTGAACCAAAAGGTCCGGATAGCGGCGAATTGGACTGGTAAAATGCGTATAAAACTCCGCTGCCAGACCATAGTGACCGTGATTGTGCTCAGAGTAGCGAGCCTGCTGCATGGAGCGCAGAAGCATCATGGACAGGACATCCTCATAAGGCTGGTCTTTGACTGCCTCCATAATATCCTGCAGAGCCTGCTGACTCATAGAGTTAGCCGTTCCGTATATCCGAACCCCAAAGCTAGAGGCGTAGTCGATGAACTTCTGCACCTTCTCCGCCTTAGGCTCCTCGTGGATCCGATAGATGAAGGGCAGATTTAGCTTAGCAAAATGCTCAGCAACCGTCTCATTCGCCACCAGCATAAAGGACTCAATCATGCGCTCAGCAATTCCCCGCTGACGCAGGACAATATCCACCGGCCGACCTTCTTTGTTGACCATGATTTTGGCTTCATTGGTGTCAAAGTTGAGTGCACCTCGTTTAAAGCGCATGCTTTCCAGAATCTCATGCAGCTGGACCATACTGTCAATGCTAGACACAATGGCCTTGAACTGCTCGGCTTTTTTTCCTCATCACCTGCGATGATGTCGTTGACATCGCTGTAGGTCATGCGAAAGGTCGTCTTGATAACAGTCTGGGTGATGGTATGCTTGACCACGCGCCCCTTAGCATCTATCTCCATGATAGCCGACTGGGTCAGCCGGTCCACATTGGGATTGAGAGAGCAGATTCCGTTGGACAGGCGCTCTGGCAGCATGGGTACCACGCGGTCGGTCACATAGACAGAAGTCGCCCGATTGAGGGCTTCCTTGTCCAGCTCAGATCCTTCTTTGACATAGTAGGAAACATCTGCGATATGGACACCCAGCTCAAAGTTACCATTTTTCAGGCGCTTGATATGAACCGCATCGTCCAAGTCCTTGGCATCCGCTCCATCGATGGTGAAGGTAATCTCTTCACGCAGGTCCAAACGCCCTGCTAAATCACTCTCTGTCGGTGCATCTGGAACTCGCTCGGCTTCTTCCAAGACCTTTTCTGGAAATTCGGAGACAATGTCCATCGACTCCAACACTTCTAATACATCAATACCTGGATCATTGACATGACCAACTACATCGACCAGACTGGCCACAAAGAAATCATGCTTCTTGGTCGGATACTTGTCAATAGCGACTTTGAGCACCTCTGTGCCATCTAGAACCATGGCTGGTTTTTTGACATAAATAGGCTGGCTGATTTTCTGATTTTTCGAGCGGATATAACCCGCGTACTTGGGCTTTTCCTCATCCAGAACCAGCTGGCCAACCGCTGACGTCAGGCTGTGCTCCAAAATATCGATAATCTTAGCCTCAGCTGATGTTCCCTTGATCCGGTCTGCCACCTTGGTAATGACTACTTCCACCGTATCGCCATCAATGGCATGATTGACATCATTACGGCCGACAAAGAGATCATCCTCTTCCTCATTCAAGGTGACAAAGCCAAAGCCATTCTTGTGGGCATGAAAAACACCTTTGAGCGTCAGACGCTCCTGTTTTTTCTTCTCATAAAGCTCAATCCGCCCCTCGTTATCAAAGCGAATCTGATGCTTTCTTTCCATCTGGGAAATGGTCTTGACCAAGCTACTAAAGTCCTTGGAAGATTCTTTCCCCAAAGCAGCCGCCAGCTCATCTACGCTGATTGACTCCTTATCATTTAAAATTTCTAATATATCTGTTTTCATTGTTTCTTTCTTATCTGTTTAATTAATAGCATTCCACTAATCAATCACCTTTTTTCTGTACTGCATTAAGCCATTCTCGAAATTCCCATCGTAATGGACTGATGCCAGATAGCTTCTCTCTAATAGCCTCTTGATAACACAAATACCAGTCATAATCATCCAAGCGACTCCAAGCTTGCTTGGGCCTTGGAATACCAAGAAGATTTTCTACACTGTCAAATATATAATTATCTACCGGAATATGTAAATACTCAAATACCCCATCAAATGATTGTACTTCCAGTATATATAAATACTTTTATTGTCATATTGATCCATTTTTTTGTGCTTGTCCATAAGAAAAACTAAATTCCATAACTTTGATAAATCATTTTTTTATTTCATCACTAAGTTTCCGATGCCAACTATCAAAAAAACACTTTGACTCCTGATATGACTCGAATCTAGCCAATCTATTTCTTCTTTTTAATACCTTATTGACTTTCTCTCATCTCCCATCTATCAGACTGAGGTAAATCATAAAATCTAATTGTTCTCATCATATCGTGATAGGCACTTCTACTTGCAGCTTCTAAAGGATTAGACGTATTCCCAAAATAAGCAAATTTCAAAAAAAGGAGAATGTCTTGATCAATGCTACTCTTTATTATTTTATCAAATTTTTTAGACACTCTTTACTCCCTTACTTTCAGTTTTTTTACACATATATTCTGAAGCCAATAGCTGTTCAAAATGGACTTAATAAAGAACTAAGTTATCCTGATATTTGGCTCTCCCAATGCATTAATTTCTGGAGTTCCAAAAAAATAGGCCAAGACGAAGTCAGAGCCCATTTTATTTACTAGATAATACTGCTAATACCAATGCAATCAGTAGCCAGAAGAAAAATCATGATTCCCGTCATACGCTGCATCACAGCTTCAAAACCGCGTGCCTTAGGACGTTCAAACAAGTCGTTGGCACTGGCATCAAATACGTTGCTGGACTGATTTTTGGTTGGTTGCATGAAAATTGCAATGACAATAATAGCTGATAAAATGACTAAAAATGGTTAATAATAGGTTGTACATAAATAAAAACTCCTTAAAATCCTATCTATTTTATCATAAAATCTACTTGGATTCAAGATGTAAAGTAACTTTTCTTTCCTTAGGACAATACTTTAAGACCTCGATTTTTTCCGGATGCGTTTTAGTATTTTTTTGCTGGTCAGATAGTTCTGACTGCCGCAGCTGGAACATTTTAAATTTATTTTAACGCGCACTAGATATCCTTCTTTTTAAATAAATTTCGAAAACTAAAGAGATTGGCCAGCATACTAACGGCAACCAGCCCTGCTGTTGCATAAAAGACTGAATGATAGCCATAGGCTGCCGCAATAACCGATCCAGACATAGGGCCGACCACCCCACCCAGATAAAAGAAAATCTGATTATAACTGAAAATCCTAGAGATTCCAAACTTGGGTGTTATCTTACTTAGCAGAGCATTGACACCTGGTATCAGCGCCCCTGTTCCTAGGCCAAATAAAAAAATCGATAAAAAGCCTAGCTGCATAGGGGAGCCAGCATTGGCACAGAGCAGATAAATCAGGATTGAATAGAACTGAGCCAGCACCAGAAGCCGGTGATTGCCGATACGGTCTCCTAACCGCCCCAGAATACTAGAGCTCATCATGCTGGAAAGTCCCATGCTAGAAACGATGAGTCCCGCAACAAAGATCAGATTGTCCTTTTGCCCCAGCTCTCTGACATAGAGGGAAAGGATAGGACTGATGGATTGAGCCGCAAACTGGATAACAAAGCTGGTTAGAAAGAGATTAATCAGCATCTTAGGATATCTGAGTTGGCGCAGCAATTCCCTAAAGCCTACCTCTTCTTGTCGGGTCACTGGCACAAAATCCTCCCGAATCAAATAAAAGGTCATTAAGGCTGCCACTAGAAAGAAGCCGCCAATCAGGAGAAAAGACATTACGAATACCGAACATCTCCGCAATCAAACCGCCAATAAATGGCCCCATAAGATTACCCGCAACGACACCAGTCGAGAGAGTTCCCAGAGCATAACCTGTTTTTTTCCTTGGGAGCCTGACTGGCAATCAGAGCTGTGCTGTTGGGAACATAACCAGCGAAAAACACCGTTTAGAAAGCGTAGGAGCAAGAGCCAGAAAATGTTGGGCACAAAAAGCAATGCCGCCCATAGTGAAAAACCATGGCAGTAGCTGCACGTATCATCATAGGCTTACGGCCATATCGGTCGGCCAGACTTCCCCAGACAGGAGAGAGCAGCGCCGCTGAGATTGCAGAGAGTGAAATCCCTAGCCCAGCGTAATACTCCACCTCATGACCTCTGGCACCCAGCTGCTCCACAAAAAGTGGCATAAAAGGCGTCACCAGAGAAATGCTGGCACCTGTCAGGAAGTTCCCAAACCAAGCGACTTTCAGGTTATGTTTCCAGTTTACTTGTGTCGTGATAAATCATCTTCTTTCTAATTTCTGCAAAGCATCGAGAATCTGATGTCGAGTTTCCTCAAGCGATCCATTATTATCAATCAGCACGTCTGCCCTCTTTCGTTTTTTTCTCGAAGAGATAGCTGAGCTGCTATGCGTTTTTCTGCCTCTTCCTGACTGAGAGCATTTCGAGACATAAGACGACTGAGCTGAGTTTCCACCGTCACATCCACCAGCCAGATTTGGTCAAACCATTCTTCATATTGTAACTCGAACAGCAAGGGAAGATCCATAAAAAAGACAGCCTCAGTTTCTGCCAGCAAATCTCGCCGGCCAGCCAGTTCCTCGCGGATAATACGGTTTTGTATTTGACTGGATTGCTCCAAGAGTTCGGGATTCCCAAAAAAATCATAGCTCCCAGCTTAGGCCGGTCCAAGCGCCTATCTTTCTGTAAGATAGCTGGACCAAAAAGCGGATAAAAAGAGCTTGATAAAGCCGTTCCCCGGCTCTTGCAGCTCATGCACTACCTGATCCGCATCAATGACTTGGTAGCCCTGCCGCCTCAAAAACTCTGTCACTGTTGACTTACCCGAGGCAATGCCACCAGTAATACCGATAATTCTTACCATGGCAGCTACCTCGCTTTCTGACAGTGAGGACAAAGATGAGTACCGCGTCCACCCAGCTTAATTTTTTTCAATCGGGCTGCCACATCTAGCGCAGGGTTGACCAGTCTTCCCATAGACCTGTAGAAAATCCTGCATCGTGCCATCTTCACCCAAAGCATTGCGGTAGGTCCGAATGGTCGATCCTCTCTTTTCAATCCCGAGCTGCAAAACTTCTATAATCTGCTCACGCAGGCGCTTCACTTCAGCAGGCTTCAGACTATCAGCTGGCCTAGCTGGATGAATCTTCGCCCGCCAAAGGGCCTCGTCTACATAGATATTGCCAAGCCCAACGACCAAGGTCTGCTCTAGCAAATAGGGTTTGATAGGCTTCTTGGAACGACCCAAAGCTGCTGCAAAAGGCGCCAAAAGAAAGTCCGCCTCTGTCGGCTCAGGACCAAGCTTTCTGGCAGCAAAATAAGCCTCCAGCTGATCCTTTCTCAATAGCTCCATGGTCCCAAACTTACGAACATCCTCATAAACAAGCGTCCCACCATCCGTCATCTGGAAAAAGACATGGGCATGCTTGCGCTCAGGTACCGCATCAGGATAAAAAAGATACTTGCCTTCCATTCGTAGATGGGAAATCAGCACTCCACCCGTCAGGTAAAAAAGCAAATACTTGCCCCGACGACCGATCTTTTCAATGGTCTGACCTGGCAAGTCGTGGACAAAGCTATCCGCTCCCGTACCAATCATCTTGGTATAGCGGACCCGCACCTGCCCAATCGTCTTGCCAACAACCAGACGCTCCAAACCGCGCCGAACCGTCTCCACTTCAGGTAATTCAGGCATAAAGTTCCTTTCTTAGTATTCTCAATGTCAAAGCCCCATAGCAAAGCTGTCCGAAAAATACTCATCCAGCATCAGGCGGTGTTTATCCGATACATTTTCCAGCTCTGCTATTTCTTCTTTAGAAAAAAAGCCTAAACGCAGTGTTTCCTCATTATGAAAATTGGAAATATCAACATTCTCCAGTGCTTGCAATTCATACAGAAAGACAACCGTCTGCACTTTGTCACCATTGGGATAGGATTCATCAAAATTAGTATAAACATTCAGCAAACGCTTGGCTTCAACAGCAATGCCTGTCTCTTCGTAAAACTCACGCACGGCTGCTTGTAGAGAAGTCTCCCCGAGCTCCATAGCTCCTCCAGGAATCGCCCATGTTTTCTTATCACCTCGCAACTGCAGAAGCACACGACCGTCCTGGTCTGCCAAAAATTCCACCAGCAAAATTCAAGATAACCTTATCATGCCCCACCTTGGAGCGAATATAGGAAATATAGTCCATATCAAAAATCCTTTCAATTTCTCTGGAAAGGCAGCTTTTTTTGAAAGAAATAGCGCAGCAGCTGAATATGCGTATCCACATCACTAAAAAAAGCCAAGCATGCCCTTTGCCAGAATAATAGGCGCATTCAGACCTAGCATTTTTTTCTGTGCCAACCTGCGGTGCCAGTCATGAATGGTTTCGGCTTCTTTCCTACCTGAGACAAAGAAAGCAGGATTATCAAACTGCAAGTTAAGTCTCAGCAGATTTGCTTGTGACATCGCACGTCGAAATGAGCGCCGTTCAGCTCTTTTGGAAATCTGCAACAAAGCACTGAACGTCTTGGACAGGTGCTCCGTCCTCTTGCATCATCTTTGTCAGGAAATTGGCTACAAATTTAGTATTTTTCAAGAAAGATATCAGATAGACAATGGCAATGATCTTGAGATAGCCCTTAATTGGCTGAGGGCTTGCTCCATCCACAATGACTCTATCTATAAGGCTAGAATGTTTTTCCAACAACTTAAGAATGAGGGAACCGCCTAATGAAAGACCAACCAAGTGCGGCTTGCCATGTGCTTTGCTGTTAATGACAGCCACAATCATTTCCACGACATCATCAAAGTTTGTCCACTCAATATTATGACTGGCTCCGTGACCAGGTAAATCCACAAGAATGCAATGAAAATCTTGCTCAAGCGCAGCAACATGGTGTCGCCACATCTGACTACTTGAGCCTGAAGCATGCAAAAAGATAATGCTTTTTGGATTTTGCTGTCCTCTTTCATCAATGAATAATGATGGCATTTCCATCACCTCACTTACTAGCTTAGAAAACCTCAATACTCCTTCTTATTATAGCCAAAGTCCGCCAAGTCTAGCTTCTTGTCCCGCCAGTTTTTTTCTTGACCTTAACCCAGGTTTCTAGGAAGACCTTGTCCCCCAGCATGAGTTCTATATCACGCCGAGCCATGGATCCGATTTTTCTTCAGCATGGAACCGCCTTTGCCGATGATAATGCCTTTTTTTGGCTGTCGCGCTCCACCATGATGGTCGCTCGAATATGGACCTTGTCCGTCTCTTCGTCTCGCTTCATGCTGTCAACAACCACAGCGACTGAATGGGGAATTTCCTCCCGCGTCAGCATCAACACCTTCTCCCGAATCATTTCAGACACCAGAAAGCGCTCTGGATGGTCGGTAATCTGGTCTTCTGGGAAATACTGGAAGCCTTCCTCCAGATTCTCACTGAGGATATCAATCAGATGGGACACATTATTACCCTGCAGGGCTGAAATCGGCACGATTTCTTTGAAATCCATCTGCTGACGGAAATCATCAATTTGCGCTAAGAGCTGATCCGGATGAACTTTATCAATCTTATTAACCACCAAAAATAACTGGCACCTTAGCCGCTTTCAGACGCTCAATAATCATGTCATCACCCTTGCCACGCGGCTCATCAGCTGGCACCATGAAGAGGACGGTATCCACCTCACGCAGGGTGCTATAGGCTGCTTCTACCATGAAGTCCCCTAGAGCCGTCTTAGGTTTGTGAATTCCAGGCGTATCGATAAAGACAATCTGCTCCTTATCCGTCGTGTAAATCCCCATAATTTTTATTGCGTGTGGTCTGAGCCTTATCGCTCATGATTGCAATTTTTTTGGCCCATAACATGATTCAAAAAAGGTTGATTTCCCAACATTAGGACGTCCTAAAAATAGCTACAAAACCTGATTTAAAAGTCATTATTCCACCTCTATTATATTTCCATAAAAAACAGCAGAAAAATCGGCGGTCTCCCCGATTTTCAAATCTTTAAAAAAATCCAATCCCAAATCTTGGGAACAAAAAAATAATCAGCCCTGTCACAACAGCAAAGCCAGACACGACCAGAACAGCTCCCGCTGCCATATCCTTGGCATTCTTTGCCCGCATAGAAAAGTGGTAATCACTGGCCAGATCTACGACATTTTCAATGGCAGAATTGACAATCTCAAAGGCAATGACCAGAAAAATGCTCAAAAAGAGAAAGAGCCACTCTATCGCGGACAAGTCAAAAAAACAGTCCCGCAACTATCACTGCCAGAGCCGAAAGGACATGCTTGCGCAGATTGCGCTCCTCTTTAAAAGGCTGTAAAAATACCAGTTAAAGCAAATTCCAGACTCGAGACCACATCTCGATTTTTCCATTTGCGTTTGTTATTTCCTTGTGAGTCCATAAGCAGTTAAAATTTCTTCCTGTAATCCAAACATTTCTGCTTCTTCTTCCGGCGTATAGTGATCATAGCCGTTGATATGCAGAAAACCATGCACTGCCAAAAAGCCCATCTCCCGCTCAAAGCTGTGGCCGTATTCCTCTGCCTGCTCACGCGCCTTGTCCACTGAAATGAACAGCTCACCGATATAGGCGTCAAAATCCTCCAACATCTCAGCTAGCTCAGGATGATCTAGCAAATCTTCCTCGTCAACAGCAATGTCCAGCTCAGGCTTGTACTCCAAGCTAATCACATCCGTCGGCCGATCCGTATCTCTATATTCCAAGTTGAGTTCATGGCTACGCGCATTGCTGACAAAAGTCACAGCCATTTCCTTCTTTTCCTTGCCCGTTTTCTGGGCCGCAAACTCCAAAATTTCCTGAGTCTGTTTAAGAATCTCTTCTGAAACCTGACCCGTTTCATCTACCATTTCGATATACATATCTTACCCGCTTTGCTAGTATTACCTTATTATATCATATTTTGGCTCACTTTAGGGAGCCGAGGTCAGGGTTTTGGAAAATAGCAGAGCAGATTTGTCAACCTCTCACCGCAAAGACAAAATCAGCTATTTTTATTTTGTCCCTTCCCGAAACTTTGCCTTTCACTACCTGCTATCATTGGCAAAAAGAAAAGGCTGGGAAAACCCAACCTTGTCCTACAAGATGCTAATTGCCGGGATCGAACCGGCGACCTCATCCTTACCATGGATGCGCTCTGCCAACTGAGCTAAATCAGCGTACCTATCTAATATATCATGTAGATAGGTGCTTGTCAATATCCTTTCTCATTTTTTTGCAAAATAATCTTCCCTAGTCAGATAGTAATGGACCCGCGTCACAATGCGGCCTTGCTCATGCTTGTCTAGTGACGCATAAGGCTCTTCGTGAGAATATTTCATACCCGACTTGACCATAACCCGGCCAGATGCTGGATTATCCACATCGTGCAGCGCCACAAGTTTGTTCATTCCAATTTCCTCAAAAGCCAGCTTGATGACTGCGCGATTAGCTTCTGTCGTGTAGCCCTGATTCCAGTATTTTTTATTGATTACATAGCCGATAGCTGCCGTTTTCAAGTCCAGCCTGATCTTATGCAGGTCAATAGTCCCGATGAATTTGCCGCTTTCCTTCATTTCTATTCCCCAGCGCCCCAGAGGATTGGCCAGATAAAAGAGAGCGATATTATTGCGTGTTTCTTCCAGGCTTTTGTTAGTCTCAAAGGTATAGCGAGTATTTTCCTCATCCGAAGCGTACTCAAACATCGCTGGGGCATCTTCCAAGGTCACTGGACGCAGAATCAACCGCTCAGTTTCCAGTCTGGTATGACGAGCCAGTTTGACATAGATATTTTCCATCAGGGGCCTCCTATTTTTTTTCTTAACAGAATAGCACAATTCACTAATGAAAGCAAAACCGCTCCGATTTTTTTCTTGATTTTTTTAAAAGCGTTTTTCATATACAATAAAAAAACATCTTAAAAAAAGGAGCATATTTTTTTATGTTAATCGGTATTCCAAAAGAAATTAAAAAAATAATGAAAATCGTGTCGCTCTGACACCAGCTGGTGTTCATAGCCTCGTTGGTAAAAGGCCATGAAGTGCTGATTGAGACAAATGCAGGGGCTGGGATCTGGTTTTACAGATGCAGACTATGAAAAAGCAAGGTGCAAAAAAATCGTCCCTACTGCTGCAGAAGCTTGGGCAGCTGAGCTGGTGGTCAAGGTCAAAGAACCTCTGGCAGCTGAATATGGATTCCTGCGTGATGACCTCTTGCTCTTTACCTACCTGCACATGGCTGCCGCTCCTGAGCTTGCAGATGCTATGACAAGTGCTAAGACAACCGGTCTGGCTTACGAAATTGTCCGCGATCAAGATGGACAACTGCCACTCTTGGTACCTATGAGTGAGGTCGCTGGGCGGATGGCGGTCAAATCGGAGCCCACTTCCTGACTAAGCGCGAAGGTGGATCTGGCGTACTTCTCGGCGGTGTTCCGGGCGTTCCGAAAGGGAAAGTTACCATCATCGGTGGTGGTGTCGTAGGAACACATGCCGCTCGTATTGCTCTAGGACTAGGTGCTCAAGTGACTATTCTGGATATCAGCGCTAAGCGTCTGTCTGTCCTAGAAGATGTCTTTGGCCATCAAATCCAGACCCTCATGTCCAATCCTTTCAATATCGAAGCTAGCGTTCGAGAGGCAGATGTCGTGATCGGTGCCGTCCTCATCCCTGGTGCGAAGGCTCCAAAACTGGTGACAGACGATATGGTTAAGCAAATGCGTCCAGGCTCAGTCATTGTAGACGTAGCCGTTGACCAAGGCGGTGTCATTGAAACAGCCGACCGCGTGACGACTCACACCGAGCCTGTCTATGAAAAACACGGTGTCCTCCACTATGCAGTTGCTAATATCCCAGGTGCCGTAGCCCGTACTTCTACTATCGCCTTGACCAATGTCACCCTTCCTTATATTGAAGCCTTGGCAGGAAAAGGCTTCAAACAAGCCATTACAGATGACCAAGGACTGCGCCAAGGTGTAACGACTTACCAAGGTCATATCACCAGCCTGCCAGTTGCAGAAGGCCTCAACAAGGACTACACATCTATTGACGAACTCGTTTAGTTGAAAATTTCGACTTTTCAAATCAATCTCACAAAAAAGAGCAGAAATAAATCTGCTCTTTTCGTATGCTATTCTGTTTCTTCTACATCTAATTCACTAGCTTTAACAGGAGTTGGTTCATAAGCTCGGATAATCTCCGCTACCACTGGATGACGAACGACATCCTTAGCTGAGAAATGAACAAAATCGATCTGGGAGATATTCTTCAATTTCTCCTGAGCGTCAATGAGGCCCGACTTAACATTGCGAGGCAGGTCAATCTGGCTGATGTCTCCATTGACAATCATCTTGGACTGGAAACCGAGGCGTGTCAGAAACATCTTCATCTGCATGATGGTGGTATTCTGTGCCTCGTCCAGAATTACAAAAGCATCATCCAAAGTCCGCCCCCGCATATAGGCTAGGGGAGCAATCTCAATGATTTCTCGCTCCATAAGGCGCGTTGTCTGGTCCTTGCCCAAAATCTGATACAAGGCATCATAGACCGGACGCAGATAAGGATCCACCTTTTCCTTAAGGTCACCAGGCAGAAATCCCAAACTCTCGCCAGCTTCTACCGCTGGCCGTGTCAGAATGATTCGTTTGACCTGTCCATGCTTGAGAGCTGTCACCGCCAAGGTCACCGCCAGAAAAGTCTTCCCTGTTCCAGCTGGTCCGATCCCAAAAGACGATATCATGATTTTTTTAACACTGTCCACATAGATTTTTCTGACCCAATGTCTTGACCCGAATTGGCTTGCCATAGCTGTCCTTGATAATCTCTTCTTCATAAAGAGCTACAAACTTATCAATTTCATCATTTTTTTGACCATAGTAATGGCTGTCACAACATCAGGGAGTACCGATGGTCATGCCACGATTGACCAAGACCAACAGAGCCTGAACGACCTGTCGAGTCTCCTCGCAGGCAGCCTCCGTACCTAAAAATCTGCACAATCTCGGTTCGGGCATGGATGGTTACCTTCAATTCCTGCTCCATAAGGCGCAGATGGCGTTCATTAGAACCAAAGAGATGAAAAGGCATCATCTGGATGGCCCAGTTTCAATTCTACTGAATGTTCCTGCAAACAAAGAACCTCTCTATTTTATTTTTTTTGAATGAATTATCTTTATTATATCAAAGCAAGCAGAAAATGACTATCCCTAGCCACTATCCACTTAATGGTCCTGATACTATTCCCAAATAGCATCGAACTCGCCCAAGTTAAAGGAAAAAAATTTGCATGCTCCTCTAGAAAATCGACTGACCTCATCAAAATCATCCGTATGCTTGGGAAAGGCAGTATCCTGAAAAGCCAAATCCGCTAAAATAGCCTTGGGCTCCTTGCTCTTAGGATTGCGCTCTGTCATCAGCCAGCTGTAAAAAGATTTTCTCATAGGTTCCTTTCATTTCTTTAAAATCGTATTTCTATAAGCATCAGCTCTAGATACACGACTCTTTATCCTCACACCAACTCCGTTCCGGTCGGGTCCTGCTTGATTTTACCAGCTTTCATCAGCCCACCCAGAGCTTTTTTAAACTGGCTTTTGGAAATGCCAAAGGTCGCCTTGATGTCGTCTGGTGAAGACTTGTCGTTCAAGGTCATAAAACTGCCATTTCTCTCCAGATAGGTCAGAATCATCTGGGCATCGTTTTCCAGCATTTCAAAGGAGCGAGGCTTGAGGGAGAGGTTAAGCGTGCGGTCTACTTCACGGAAGCCAATCACCCGTGCATCCAAGACCTGACCTAGACGTGGCTCTGCATAACGCTCACTCGGATGAATGAAGCCCAGCATATTATTCTCCGGCAGGTAGACAAAGGTGCCAGAAAGCTTGAGCCGATAAACGATGGCTGGCCAGTTTTGATTTTGCATGTTATTGTAGGCAGGACGGGCCAGACGCTGGAAATCCTCTTGATAAGCCAGTTGGCCCCAGATGCGATCTTTCTTGTCCACATCCAGACGGATATAAAGGCGATCACCCTTCTTAGGCCAGAGTTCCTTGATTTCTGGCAAGATGTCAAGTGACACGACGATTTGCTTATCAGGCAGACCGGTATCGACAAAGACGCCTAGATCCTTGCGAACCTCCGTTACTGTTCCCCAACCAAACTGCTCTTGGGTTGCTGTAACTTCGAGGTTGTCAAACGAAGCTTCTGCTTCATATCGCTGTAGGCAAATCCTTTGACAGACTGACCCAGCTCATGCGCCCCTCTTCCTTAGAAAGAGCGTAAACCTGACCATCCTTTTTGAACAAAGTAAAAGCGATCATTTTCATCCGTGATGATACCCACGATGAAGCTAGCAAGATTTGTATTCATATAGACCTATTTTCTACCTTGCTTCTTCAAACCGGGCAAGGATTTTTGATTTTAAAAACAACTCAGTCAGCCAAAAGCCAACTGAGTTTTGATTCTGATAAAAAATGTTAAACTTCTAAAAAGTTCTTTTTTTCTTTATTTGCCGTCATCTCATCGATATGTTTGACAGCATCATCCGTTACTTTTTGAATATCCTTTTCCAAGGTCTTCAATTCGTCTTCAGTGATTTCTTTGGCTTTTTCCCTGCTTCTTAGCTTCGTCCATAGCATCGCGGCGGATGTTACGGATAGCAACTTTAGCATTTTTCACCAACCTTTTTCACTTCTTTAGCCAAGTCCCGTCGAGTTTCCTCTGTCAGGGCTGGAATGACCAGACGAATCACAGATCCATCGCTAGCTGGCGTAATCCCGAGGTCAGAAGCATTAAGCGCACGCTCAATATCCTTGATAGAAGACTTGTCAAATGGTGTCACCAAAAGAACACGCGCTTCCGGAATCGTAATCGAAGCGATTTGGTTGAGCGGAGTTTCTACTCCATAGTACTCCACATGGATGCGATCCAAAAGGCTGGCATTGGCGCGGCCTGCACGTATGCTGCCAAATTCACGAGCCAAACTTTGGTGCGAGTGGGTCATTCTTTCTTTTGCTTTTTCTACAATTGCATTTACCATGAGTTTCTAATCTCCGTTCTTATAAATTATTTGATACTGTTGTTCCGATTTGCTCACCGATAACAACGCGTTTGATATTGCCCGGCTCATTCATATTAAAGACAACCAAGTCAATGTCATTGTCCATAGACAGGGTCGAAGCCGTTGAGTCCATGATCCGCAGTCCCTTACTGATGACATCCCGGTGGGTCAGTTCATCAAACTTAACGGCGGTCTTGTCTTTCTTAGGATCGGCATTATAGACACCGTCCACGCCATTTTTGGCCATAAGAATCGCATCTGCTTCAATCTCTGCTGAGCGCAAGGCAGCGGTTGTATCAGTTGAAAAATAAGGAGAACCAATACCTGCACCGAAAATGACGATACGGCCTTTTTCCAGATGACGAAGAGCCCGACCTCGGATATAAGGTTCAGCTACCTGCTGCATAGCAATCGCAGTCTGCACGCGCGTATCTACACCGACTTGCTGTAGTGAATCCGCCATTACCAGCGCATTCATGACAGTGCCCAACATACCAGTATAGTCGGCCTGCACGCGGTCCATGCCTGCTTCTGCTGCCGGCTCACCCCGCCAAAGGTTTCCGCCTCCGATAACCAGAGCAATTTGAACTCCCAAATCATGAACTTCTTTGATTTCTTCCGCCATCTTCTGAACAGTCTGAATATCAATACCAACGCCTTTTTTTCACCGGCAAGAGCTTCACCTGACAACTTAATCAAAAATACGCTTATACTTAGGTTCTACCATTTTTTTACTCCTTATTTTATCTGTACTATTTTTACCACATTTTGTGATTTTTTTATAGTTAAATCACTGAAATTTTTTTCTTTTTTTCCTTTTTAGTAAAAATAGCAGAGCAGGCAAGCTCATTTCACAGAAAAAAACCAGCCCCATCATCAGATAGGACTGGGAATGAATACTTTAATCATCTTTTGCTAGGTCTACTCACTGCTTGAATGACTGTTTCTTTTCTCGTTTAGCTAAGAGTGGCAGGATAACACCCAGACTAATCAAGACAATTGGTGTCAGGATATTTGTCAAGAGAGAGATTGCCAGCCAGCTGGATCTTTTGGCAAAGTCTACTTTCGGAACCATCCCTAAAATGCAGGCAAAGGCTGTAAAGAGGAAGCACCAAGCTCCAATAGCAAAGCCAACTTTGGGATTTTTGGTAAACTTGTATTCGGCATCCTTGTACTTCTTCCAGGCCTTGTTCAACATCATGTAGGCCAGGAATACCCAGAGATACCGCATGGGCATAACAATAGAATTGAGATTGGTCATCCATTTGACCAAGCCGTCAATTTCTTTGATTCCAAAGATAGGCAGAATAATTAGTAAGCTAACTAAAATCCCTGTCAGGATGTAACCGTTAATGAGGACTCCTTTTGATGTTCTCTTGCGCAGCCAACTTGGGACAAACTCTTCATCAGCATTATTGAGCATGATTTGCAGAGGCGCGTCAATAGAGAAAGCCAGTGCTGCAATCTGTCCAACCATATTGGTCAGGGCATAGATGACTACTAGTACATTGCCCACTCCCCAATAGTTGCCCAGCTTTTGGAAGGCTTGATAAGCACCATTTCGCATCAGGTCTTCAGGAATATTGCTGCCGTCAAAAAGCATTCCCATTGCTATAGAGCCCAGGATAGCAGATGCACCAACCATGACAGCCATGACAATCATCCCCTTTGGAAATTCCTTGGCTGGATTGCGTGTTTGATTAACGTAAGGCGATATTTTCTCAGCTCCGCCGACCGCAAAGACTAAGAGGGAGATGGTCGTGAAATAAGAAAAATCAAAATTGGGAATGTAAGTACTGAGCTTATCCATATTGGTCGTCGCAAACTGCATATCAGGTTTGATAAATGGTGCCCCGACCGCTAAGAGGACGAAGAGGAAAGACATGATGAGCATGGCACTTCCTGCCAAGCCCCCAATCACCTTGAGCGTGGACAGCCCCTTGGTAGACAAATAGAGAAAGGCACCGAAAATCAGCAAGCTAAGAATAACGATCCAGTGAATATCAAGACTGCTCAAAAAGTCTCCATTTCCCTGAATGGCCCAGCCCAGCGGAATCAAAAACTCCCTGAGGTTTCTGAGCTAGATAAGGAATGTGCACCACCCAGTAAGTCCAGGCCGCAAAATACGCCAGTCGCTTGGTAGAGGTTTTCTCCACCCAGTCGCTGACACCGCCTCCGCTCTCCTTAAAAGTCGAGCCTAACTGTCCCACGATTAGGGCATAAGGAATGAAGTAAATAGCTAGGATAAGAATCCAAGAAACAATTACCGAAATACCCTGCTGGGAATAGTTATTAACCACATTTCCCAGACCCCAGACCATATTAAAAGCAATCAGAGATACCATCAGCCAGGTTAGCTGGTTCTGATCTTTTTTCATGACACCGTCTCCTTTTATTATAAAATAAATTGATTCGATATTATTATAACATGTTTCTATGAGTTTGTAATCGTTATCAGCATTTTTATTTCAAAAAAAGAACTACCCAAAGGCAGTTCAATTAATTCTTAAAGTGAGTTTACGTCAACCTTGATACCAACACCTTGTGTAGTAGTGATAGTCAGGTTGGTTACGTAAGTACCTTTAGCAGTAGCTGGTTTCGCTTTTTGGATTGTGTCGTTGAAAGCTTTGAAGTTTTCAACCAACTTGTCAGCTTCAAATGAAACTTTACCAATGATAGCTTGTACGTTACCTGCACGGTCTGCACGGTAAGTAATCTTACCACCTTTAGACTCTTCAACTGCTTTTGCAACGTCCATTGTTACAGTACCAGTCTTAGGGTTTGGCATCAAGTTACGAGGTCCAAGGACACGTCCAAGGCGACCTACAAGAGCCATCATGTCAGGTGTAGCTATTACTACGTCAAAGTCCAACCAACCGTCGTTGATTTTTGCAACGAGGTCATCTTCACCAACGAAGTCTGCACCAGCAGCTTTCGCTTCTTCTGCTTTTGCTCCACGTGCGAAAACAAGAACGCGTGAAGTTTTACCAGTTCCGTTTGGCAATACCATTGCACCACGGATTTGTTGGTCAGCTTTTTTAACGTCGATGTTCAAGTTGTAAGCAACTTCTACAGTTGCATCGAATTTTGCAAAGTTAGTTTCTTTTGCAAGTGCTACAGCTTCTTCTACGCTGTATGCTTTTGTGCTGTCGATTTTTTCAAGAGCAGCACGAAGTTGTTTGCTTTTTTTAGCCATTTTATCTTTCTCCTTGTAAGTGGTTCAATCGATTTTCATCTCCCACGTCACTCGTCAATCTGATCAAGTGTAGTGCGGGCAAATGGGACGAGTGTTATTGATTAGTCAACAACAGTGAATCCCATAGAACGAGCAGTACCTTCAATCATACGCATTGCAGACTCGATGTTTGCAGCGTTCAAATCTGGCATCTTAGTTTCAGCAATTTCTTGTACTTGCGCACGAGTAACTGTTGCAACTTTCGTTTTGTTTGGCTCACCAGAACCTTTTTCAACACCTGCAGCTTTCTTCAAAAGAACAGCAGCTGGCGGAGTCTTAGTCACGAAAGTGAATGATTTGTCTTCGTATACTGAGATAACAACTGGAATAATCATACCAGCTTGATCAGCTGTACGAGCGTTGAACTCCTTAGTGAATCCCATGATGTTGATACCGGCTTGACCAAGCGCAGGACCAACTGGTGGAGCTGGAGTAGCTTTACCAGCAGGGATTTGCAATTTTACAAGTTTTTCGACTTTTTTAGCCATTTTAAAATCCTCCTTTGTGGTTTTGGCGGTAAATAAAGATTTTTACCTCCCACAAGTATGCTTTTTCGCATACCTTTCTATTATACACTAAACTTTGTTAAATGCAAGGAATTTTATCTTCTTTTTTGAATTTTTTGTGGTAAAATAATCTTATGACACTATTAAAGATTGCTTCGATTTTATTTATCTTTTTAACATTGATTTTAACCACTATTACAGTGCGAGTTTTTCAATTAAGAAAATACGGTTTAAACTTTGCGGACTTGGCTTTTCCGCTTTTTGTTGTGGAATTTTATATTATTTCAGACAAGGCCTACTATCATAGCTTGCTGCCCCAGCTGACTCTAGCTCTATCAGTTCTCGCTATCGCCATCACCATCTATTTTCTCAAGAAAAAACGGAGCTTCTACTACCCTAAGTTCTTTAAGTTCTTCTGGCGAGCAGGTTTTCTTCTGACCTTCTTCATGTACCTAGCCATGGTCATCGGTCTCTTTTTGTAATAATGTAAAACAAAACCCATCGGTTATCAGATAGCCGATGGGTTTTTCATATGCGGGACTTACAAGTCCTTCTTTTGCCGTGAAAGAAGAATCTTACGATGCTCCTAGTCTTATTCATGAATCTCCAGAGGCAGGCCATCCGGGTCAAAGAAGAAAGCCATCTTACGGCCGTCGAAGTCGTCATAGCGCAGCTCGGTATGAGGAATCTTTAAACGGTCAAATTCCTCTAGCGTTTCTTCGACATTTGTCACTCGGAAGGCCAGATGCCGCAGACCCGTATGCTCTGGAGCAGGCAAGGCTGGCCGCTTGGGAGCTTCTTCCTTGATAAAAATTTCCAGAGTTAGATTTCCCTTGCGAACGTTAAAGAGAATGTCCTGCTTGTCTGGACGATGGTATTCATCCAGCTGCTCAAAGCCCAGCTTATCCACATAAAAACTCTCTGGTCTTGCCATAATCATGACCAATGATGGCTATATGGTGAATGGTGTCCAGTTTCATAACTTCTTTCCTTTCCGTTGAGTGAGTAGAGAAAAATCTGCCGACTGATTGCTGGCAGATTTGTTTTTTTATCAAATGATTATCTTGCTAGCAGACTAGAGAAAATAAAGATCAATTCGTCTGCAAAACTTTTTCTCGGCTTGGTTCCCTCAGCTGGTCCGATAACGCCTGCCGCTTCAAGTTCTTCCATAAGACGAGTGGCCCGGTTAAAACCGACCGAGAGTCGCCGCTGGATCATAGAAGCGCTGGCTTTCTGAGTCTCGATGACCAAGGCCTTGGCTTCTTCAAAGAGCGGATCACCTTCATCATCGCCACCGCCAGACTCCATATCACTTTCAGATACTTCACCAGGATCAAAGCTATCGTCATAGTCAGCTTCAGCTTGATTCTTGACAAAGGCTACGATTCGCTCCACATCTTCATCCGAGATAAAGGAGCCCTGCAAACGAACCGGATGGTTTTCATCAATAGGCTTAAAGAGCATATCCCCACGACCCAAGAGCTTTTCTGCTCCATTTTCATCCAGAATGGTCCGACTGTCTGTCCCACTGGATACAGCAAAGGCAATCCGAGAGGGTACATTGGCCTTAATCAGACCCGAGATAACATCTACAGATGGCCGTTGGGTAGCCAGAATCATGTGAATTCCAGCCGCACGTGCCTTTTTGTCCCAGACGAATAATGGCATCTTCTACTTCCTTGCTGGCCACCATCATAAGGTCAGCCAACTCGTCCACGATGACGACGATTAAAGGCAGGGGCACTTGCTTGTACTCTGACTGAGCATTGTACTCGACTACTTTTAGCATTATAGCCAGCAATGTTACGGGCACCGACCTTGGAGAAGAGTTCATAGCGATTTTTCCATCTCGTCTACAACCTTCTGCAGGGGCGCGGCTGGCCTTGCGAGGATTGGTTACGACTGGAATAAGCAAGTGGGGAATGTCATTATAAACGGACAGCTCCACCATTTTAGGATCCACCATCATAAACTTGACTTCATCCGGTCTGGCTTTCATAAGAATGCTGGCAATAATACCGTTGACTGCCACAGATTTACCAGAGCCAGTGGAGCCCGCTACCAAGAGATGGGGCATCTTAGCCAAGTCAAAGGAGCGAACAGAGCCGTTGACTGCCTTACCAAGTGGGATTTCTAGAAGCTTGCTGGCATCCGTCTTAGACTGCTCCCAGAGTTCTCGGAAGGTCACGGTCGCAACTTCAGAATTGGGCACTTCAATTCCGACAAGAGATTTCCCAGGAATCGGCGCTTCAATCCGTACATCCTTGGCAGCCAAGGCTAGAGCCAAGTCATCAGCCAGATTGGAAATCCGATTGACCCGAACTCCGACAGCTGGCTTGACCTCGTACTTAGTGACGGAAGGTCCGATTTCTGCCCTCTCAACAGCAGCCTTTATCCCAAAAACTAGCAAAGGTCTCTTCCAAAATTTTTGATATTATCTCGAACAATGCGCTTTTTCTCTGGACTGATTCTTAGGCTTGTCGGGCGCAAAGAGGTTGATGGTCGGCAGCTTGTAGTCCAGACTTTCCTTGGCAGTAAAGTCCACTTCAACGTCTACATCTGTCTCGTCCGTCTCTTCTTCACGACCAAAGTCTAGAGGCTCATGAGAGTCATACTCTCCCACTTCCTCATAGTCTGCCTCGTCAAAGTCCACAGCTGTATCTGACAAGTCCTCGTCATCTAAAATCTCTCCCGTTTCAGGATCAACTTCGGCTTCTTCTTGCTCCACTTCAATGGCTTGCATAGCTGCCTGTGCAGCTTTCTCTTCCTGCTCCAAGAAACGAAGCTGCCGCTTTTCTTCCTGCTTCTCTCTCCAATTTTGAAAGGCTGCCATAGCTTTTTCTGAAATGTCATAGATAGACCAAGGGCTCATAAGCAGACCGCCCAAAAGAATGAGCAGCAGGCCGAAGAAATAAGAACCGATATTTGAAAAAAGGAAAGAGATAGGCGCGTAAAGGAGAGAACCTAGCAGGCCACCACCCGCGAAGGAGCTGACCTTAAAGGCTGTCAGATCAGTCAAAACCCTGCCTAGAGTTGTGGATAAGACAGCTGCTCCCTCTAGCTTCAACACACTGACAAAATAAGCTTGGAAAATTAACTCCAGTCCCAAAAAAAGGCTGATAAATCCTGAAAGTGTCCCCTCGTGCTTGTGCAGCCACTTGAAAAAAAAGAGATAGCCAAAGCTGGCCAGAATAGCCAGATAAGCCAAGCTTCCCACCAAGAGGCGAATCATATTATAAATGGTAACCCCAAAGGCGCCCAGCTTTATAGCTGCAAACAAAAGAATAAGAGCCAGCACAAAGGTGGCAATCATTCTCTTTATTGCTTTTTGTCTTTCTAATTCTGCTTTTGTCGGCCGGCGAGTTGTCCGGCCTTTTTTCGTGTTTTTCTTAGTTGCCATAACCCTTATTATACCATATTTGAGCCATAGATGAGAAATCTTTTATCTAGATCAGAAACAAAAAACTTATTTATCCACGCAAAAAGAACTGGACTAACCAGTTCTCATTTCACTATCACAAAATTCTTATTAAGCCTCTGGCATAACCGCCCAGGCAATAAAGTAAGCCAAGACACCTGTACCTGCTGCACAGACCAAAAAGAATCCAAATAACACGGACCAAGGTTGGATCTAAATCAAAGTAGTTTGCGATACCAGCACATACACCAGCGATTTTCTTGTTTTTGACATCTCTTGTCAGTCTTTTTCTCCATGGAAAAATACTCCTTATTATTTTTTTACTCTGTTTATTTTACCATAATATTTCACGACGCACAAGTTTTTTTGTCTCCTTTGGTATCTAAATCTTACTTTTTTTCAAGTGGAAGATGTTCACTCGATCATTCCTTTTTGCGAGTCAAAGCAAAACTCTTGTTCTTGTGTTAGAATAAAAGGAAATTCTAATTAATTAACAGTAAAAAAACATATCAGGAGGAAGATGATGCGAGCCGGAGTCATTCTTTTCAATCCCCAAACCAAGCAAATACTGCTCATCCACCGCTGGAAAAAAATGGAGAAGAGTATTTTTGTGATACCGGGCAGCGGGGCTGAGTCAGGTGAGACTGCAGTCCAAGCAGCTCAGCGAGAAATTCAGGAAGAGCTGGGTTGGAGCTTGTCTGAAAAAAACAGCTTCAGCCAGCTTTTACTTTCAGAAATGGCCAACGCTTAGAAACCTATTTTTCATGCAACTATCAGCCATACATCAGCCCCAATGATTCAGGGCGAGGAAGCTCTTCGCAGTCATGCCCAGAATATCTATCAACCTGAATGGCTGAGACATAGAAGCAATTCGCGACCTGAACTTACGGCCAGCAGGACTTAAAAAACCTTCTTCTGGATTGTCTGATACAGGAGGGTTTGAAAAAAACTAGCTTAATTGTAGTAAAATATCAGTAGTTTACAATCTAATGTGAGAAAGGTTTTATATGAAAAAAATTTCTTCTTATCAGCCTCTTATCAGGACTTGTCTTGGCTGGCTGCTCTGGTAAAGATGACAGAGAGGAGACTACTAGCTCCTCCAACTCATCCAGCAGTTCTTCGTTGGTGAGCTCTAGCTCTGACCCAGAGGAAACCAGCAAACTCCGTGAGCAACTCAAGGATGCCCTGACCAACGAAAATGCCAACTTCCCGCAGCTATCTACAGAAGTTGCTGAAGATGAAGCGGAAGTCAAGTTGGTAACGACTGAAGGAGATATCCGCATCAAGCTCTTTCCAAAAACAAGCCCCACTAGCCGTTGAAAACTTCCTGACCCATGCTAAGGAAGGCTACTATGACGGCGTTATATTCCACCGTGTTATCAATGAATTTCATGATTCAGACCGGAGACCCTAAAAGGCAACGGCACTGGAGGCGAGTCTATCTGGAAGGGCAAAGACAAGTCTAAAGACTCTGGAAATGGCTTTAAAAATGAATACTCACCTTACCTTTACAACCTTAGAGGCGCCCTATCCATGGCTAATGCAGGCCCTGGTACCAATGGCAGTCAGTTCTTCATTAACCAAAGCAAGAAAGATTTGACTAGCCAAATGTCTACGGATTCTTTCCCAGCCAAAAATCATCGAAGCCTATAAAAAAACGGTGGAAACCCTACTTTTAGATGGCGGAGCTTATACCGTCTTTGGCCAAGTGCTGGAGGGTATGGATGTGGTGGACAAAATCGCTGCCGCAGAAACAGACGATAATGACAAGCCTAAAAAAAGATATCAAGATTGAAAAAAATCGAGATTATCAAGGACTATGACTTCAGCAAATAAGCTGAACGCCCAACCAATAAAGGAGGGAAATCAATATGATTATCTGGGGATATAAAGGTTATCAGAAAAAAACTTAGGACAGACCCAAAAGCAATATCGAGTGTGCTAACTGCCATAACATCGCACCTTGGGACATTATTGAAACCGGCCGAAAGTTTACACTCTATTGGATTCCTACCTTTCCTTACGGTAGAAAAACATTACCTCACCTGCCCAGTCTGCCAGCACGGCAAACAGATTGAAAAGCAGGAAATCGATCAGTTTTTTTGAATTATTAGCAACAGAAAGAGACGATTCTCAATGAACCGTCTCTTTTTCTTTTATTAAATTTTATCAAGTCAACTGGTTTGAAAATCCCAAATCTGGTCCATCCAGCCTTCATAGAAATCAGGCTCATGGCAGACCATGAGAATGCTGCCCTTGTATTCTTTCAGAGCTCGTTTGAGCTCTTCCTTGGCATCAACATCCAGGTGGTTGGTCGGCTCGTCCAGCACTAGAAACATTATTTTCTCGGTTCATGAGGAGGCAAAGACGAACCTTAGCCTGCTCCCCACCTGAAAGGACCTGGATCTGGCTCTCGATATGCTTGGAAGTCAAGCCACATCTAGCCAGAGCTGCTCGGACTTCTGCTTGGTTAAGAGCTGGAAAGGCGTTCCAGACTGCTTCCAGCGGTGTCTGACGATTGCCGCCCTCGACTTCCTGCTCGAAATAGCCAAGCTCCAGATAGTCCCCGCGCTCAACTTGACCTGCGATAGGCGGGATAATCCCCTAACAAACTCTTGAGCAGGGTTGTTTTTCCAATCCCATTCGCTCCCGATGATTGCTACCTTCTGATTACGCTCAAAGATCAGGTTAAGGGGCTGGGTTAGGGGTCGGTCGTAGCCAATCTGCAAATCCTTGGCTTGGAAGATAAAAGCGGCCAGGTGTGCGGGCAGGCTTTGAAGTCAAAGGTAGGCTTTGGCTTTCTCACTCTGCAGCTCAATAATGTCCATCTTATCCAGCTTTTTTTCTGACGGGACATCGCCATATTACGGGTCGCCACACGAGCTTTATTGCGAGCCACAAAGTCCTTTGAGGTCCGCAATTTCTTTCTGCTGGCGCTCATATGCTGCTTCCAGCTGAGATTTTTTTCATCTCATAGACTTCCTGAAACTGATAGTAGTCGCCAGAATAACGAGTCAACTGTTGATTTTTCCACATGGTAGACGATATTGATCACGTCGTTCAGGAAAGGAATATCATGCGAGATCAGAACAAAAGGCATTTTCATAGTTCTGAAGGTAACGCTTAAGCCAGTCAATGTGCTCAGCATCCAGATAGTTGGTTGGCTCGTCTAAGAGCAGGATATCTGGTTTTTCAAGAAGCAGCTTAGCCAAGAGAACCTTGGTCCGCTGCCCACCAGATAGCTCCGTCACATCGCTCTCCATACCGTAGTCCATGACACCTAGTGCCCGTGCAACCTCGTCAATCTTGGCATCTAGAGTATAGAAATCTCGGCTCTCCAAGCGGTCCTGCAGCTCGCCCACTTCTTCCATCAGGGCATCAACATCGGCTCCTTCTTCAGCCATGCTCATATAGATGTCGTTGATTCGAGCTCTCGGTCTTGAAAAAGCTCGTCAAATGCCGTGCGCAAGACATCGCGAACAGACTGACCTTGCTCCAGCACAGCATGCTGATCCAGATAGCCAGCTGTCACATACTTGGACCACTCAACCTTACCTTCGTCCGGCAGCATTTTCCCCGTCACAATGCTCATAAAGGGTTGACTTTCCCTCACCATTGGCACCGACCAGGCCGATATGCTCACCCTTAAGCAGGCGGAAAGATACATCCTCAAAAAAATAGCCCGGTCTCCGAAACCGTGGCTGAGATTTTTCACTTCTAAGATACTCATTTTTTTCTCCTCTATCATTGATTGCAGTTCCTTGATTATACCATCAAAAGGGATTTTTTTGGCAAGACTGGAAAGAAAAGGGAAAAAGCGAGCCACTTAGGTCTCGCTTGCTTGTTCTCAATTCACATGATGCGTATGCTTGGTAATCCACTGGGTCAGTTTGATCTTTCAGCCAAAAGCCATAAATACCAAAGGTAACAATGGTCAGGAGCCACCACTTGATCCAATTTCCCAAAAAAAGCTGCATGGCAGTACCATCAAAAGTAAAGACGGTGCCCGTCAATAACTGTATGTTTTATCTTCCAATTATACAGAATACACATGCCCCAAGGTGCACAAATTCCCAGTGTAAAATACGGTAATCAAGGTAGCTAAAATCACATGACCGATGTAAGAAAAAGAGACCACCATCAAAAATAAGACTCTTTGTACATACTATCTCCCCTTTAAACCAACTCTTTCAGAAATTGAATCAGGGTTTCTGCAGAGCGTTTACCAGCTTCAAGAATAAATTCGTCAAAAGTTACATTGGCATCATGACTAGCTGTGTCGCTCATGGCCCGAATAACCATAAAAGGGCAGGCCAATCGAGTGAGTAGCCTGAGCAATAGCTGCCCTTCCATCTCAACAGCCAAGACATCTGGGAAAATGCTCCTTGATGCAGTCAATCTTGTCTTGACCAGCAACAAAGCTATCACCCTGTCGCAATCAAACCTACCTCTAGCCTTTTGATGGGTCTTTTTCCAAAAATTTTTCTTCATTTCAGCAACCAGATAGCGACTCGCTTCAAAAATAGAGCGGCTGTCGTGCCATCTGACCGTAGTCATAGCCAAAGGCCGTCACATCCACATCATGGTAGACCAGACGATCTGCGACCACCACATCGCCGATAGCCAAACCTTCTGCCACTGCTCCAGCTGAGCCTGTGTTAATCACGGCTGTGACTTTGAAAGTCATTGACCAAAACAGCTACACTCATAGCGGACATGACCTTGCCAATCCCGCTTTCGACCAACACTACTTCATGGTAGCCGATAGAGCCCGTATGATAGACATGACCCCAAACGCAGGTGCTTCTGCGGGTTTTTCAAATGCTCCAGCAGAAATCTTCAACTCTTCAGGGCATGGCTGCGATAATTCCAATTTTCATATAATACCTCAAATTTCATCTTATGAAAAAAAGAAGCTTAGACAGGCTAGGCTTCCTTTTTAAGTGCAATAGAGCTGGTTTTTAAGGCCACCAAATTATAGCAGCAATCAAACCAATCAGTAGGATGACCACCCAAAGGAGAATCTTATTGAGTTTGGCTTGAAAGAGGCTCCGCTTTTTGGTTTTCAATCCGACGGCTCTTAGTCACGGTCGGATCTACCTCAATGTGCAGAGTCTCATCCGTAAACTCCTCTTGGTTTTGAGCAGCCTGATAGCCAAAACGACTCTGATTCTGCTGAGACCGAGCTTCTTCATAACCAAAGCGGTTTTGAGGGCTCTGATAACCAAACTGAGTATCCTGTTGGCTGGACTGCTGCGAGCTAAAGGAGCTTCTGCCAGTTGAAAGAATCTTGGTTTCCTCGTCATCCATGAGAGGCGGCCCCGAAATATCCTCACCGCGGTTGGCCCGCTCAATGATTTCATCTGTTAATAAAGCTTTTCCCATTGATCTACGTTCCTATTTATTCAGATTTTTTTGTTCCCAGTACTGAAGGGCCATGATGGTCTTGGCATCACAGATATCACCGTTTTGCAGCAACTGATGCGCCTCCTCCAGACTGACTTCAAAAAGTTCCAATGTTTCATCCTCGTCTTGGGGACGAGGGTTTTCGACCTTTGTCAAATGGCTTGCGCTGTAGAGCTTGATTTTTCTCATTGCAAAAAAACCGATGGCAGAGTAGAAATCATAGACCAACTCCAGCTGTCCAGTGTAGCCAGTCTCTTCTTCTAATTCTCGGAGAGCAGCCGCTTGGGGATCTGCATTCTCTCCTAGCTCCAGCTTACCAGCTGGAATCTCGTAAGAAGTCGCTTCAATCGCCTTGCGGTACTGCTTGACTAAAATCATCTTGTTTTTCCGGGGTGATAGCAATCACAGCCACCGCTCCCATTATGAAAAAAATCAAATCCCGTTGGGCTTGACCCTTACCTCCTGGCAGCTCTACCTGATCCTGAACCACTTTAAAAAATCGGTCCCTGATAAATTTCCGTACGTTGGACGGTTTTTCTTCAAATTCCATGACTGAAACCTACTTATTTTTGAGGGATGATGAGGAAGTCGCTTAGCGTAATCTTCCTTGTTAATCTGACGGCCACGTCCCAGAGCAATAGCATCCGCTGGCACGTCCTTCGTAATGGTAGAACCCTGCACCGACTAGTGAATTGTCACCCAGTTCAACTGGGAGCAATAATAGTCGAGTTGGAACCAACAAAGACATTGTCGCCAATGATAGTCTTGTACTTCTTTCTGGCCATCATAATTGACCGTAATCGTACCTGCACCAAAAGTTGACATTAGCACCGACCTCAGAGTTTCCAATGTAGGGTCAAATGACCAGCCTTGGTATTTTCGCCGAGAGATGAGCCTTTGACTTCAACAAAGTTTCCGACATGGACATCCTTGGCCAGACTAGAACCTGGACGAATGTGAGCGTAAGGTCCGACCGTCACTCCATCCGCAACGCTTGACTCCTCAATCATAGAGTTGGTGATGACGGTCCGCTCTCCCAATGACAGAGTCCACGATGTAGGTACCATTGGTCAGGATAGTCTCTGCCCCAATCTTGGTCTGACCTTTCAGGGTCACATTTGCTTCGACTTGGACTTCAGGCGCGATTTCTACATCGATATCGATATAGGGTCGCATGAGGATTGACAAAAGCTGACACCATTGACCATATGCTGCTGGTTAATCCGGCGGCGCATAACACCCTCAGCTGTAGCCAAAGCTACGCGGTCGTTGACACCCTAGACTTTCATCAAAGTCTTTCAGCGTATAAGCGCCGACTTTTTCACCATTCTCTCGGAAAATACCAATCACATCTGTGATATAGTATTCGCCTTGAGCATTATTAGTATTGATATTTTTGAGGGCTTCAAAGAGGCGAGCATTGTCAAAGACGTAAGTCCCTGTATTGATTTCCTTGATTTGCTGCTCAAAGTCTGAAGCATCCTTCTGCTCAACAATTTTCAAAGACTTCGTCGTGCTGATTGCGTACGATACGGCCGTAGCCAAAAGGATTATCTGCTTCTGCTGTCAGGATAGTCGCAACATTCTTGTGGTTGATATGGAAGTCAATCAGGTTTTTCAGGCTTTCTCCTGTAATCAGGGGAGTGTCGCCAGCAATAACTAAAGTCTGACCTGTCAGATTTTCCAAAACAGGCTCGGCCATCATAACGGCATGACCCGTTCCCAACTGCTCAGTCTGACGGACAAAGTCTGTCTGACCTGCTAAGACTTGCTCGACCAGCTCTGCCTTGTGCCCAACAACTGTCACGGTCTTCTCTGGATCAATAGCATTGACACTACGAAAAACATGTTCCAGCATGGAAATTCCTGCAACCTTATGCAGAACCTTTGGCAAATCTGACTTCATGCGAGTACCCTTACCCGCAGCCAAAATAATCGCGTAATTTGTCATCAATTATCTCTTTTCTGTAGGATATCACCTTTATTATATCACTAAAAGGTAATTTTTAAAAATTAAAATCAAGATACCAGAGAAAATGCTACAATAAAAGCCTTTCGCACAAAAAATCAGCCTTTAAACAGCTGATTTTGCTTCTTTTTCTTTGATTTTCTTTGGAAGATGAACTTTTGCCTTGCCATAGTCCTTGAAGACAGCACGCTGCTTGAAGTAAATCAATTCTCCATCTAAAGCTGTATCTTCGTCCAAATCCATAGTCATATCAATAGAGCGGATGGTCCGAGTCTTAGGGTCAACCACAAAGGCAACCTTACACTTCTCTATATCGATAGTCGTATCATAATGCTCATCATTATAAGCATAGTAGAAGGCATCGATAAGGTCATAGGCCAAATCACCTTCTGCTGTCACTGAAAACTCATAGCCGCCTTCCACTTTTTTCTTAGTCAGTTCTGACTCATTATCTACCATGACCTGCAGCAAAGCCTTAAAGGAAGATAAGCCCGAATAGCCATTGATATGTTTCCGGGAGTCGGTGTCATCAATGGTCTCAAAGCCGTCTTTTTCTTCCAAGTACATCCGATCTTCGCTGAAATAATGGGTCAGTTCTTGATCATCATAGGTTTCGTAAAGCTTAGCTAAATAAGGTGACCCTGAAACGGTCAATTGCTTAACGGTCTCAGCTTTTCTTTTTTTGTAGCCTTCTAGATAGGTCGACTCAGATAGCCGATCCATGTAGAAACTATCATGATCGAAATTTTTTAAGGATGCATCCACTACAGCAGACAGCTTAAAGCGGGACTCGATTGCTTCCGCTATGCCTCCAGGTTTAAAGTAGGTATAAAGAAAGGTTCCGCCAATCAGTACAAAGCAGACACAGCCGTAAATGATAAAAAAATGAACCTTCTTCAAAATCAATCCTCCTAGAAGCCTTTTGTCGTTTTATAGCTTATATTATAAGCTTTTTTAGAGCTGTTTTCAATCTTTTTTCAGAAACGGTCTCTAAAAGACTGTAGCGGAAGAAATGCTAATTGGTTTTTCAAACTCTCAAAGTCATTGCCAAATGTATCTACAAGGCAAGGAGCCGCTGCTTTTTGAATACTTAGTATCTCAGCCCTCTTTCTCATTTTCAGCCAACTGCTGGCGAAGCTTGCTAAACCAGTTCAACTGAAAGCGAGCCGAATCCAGCCCAAATTCCAGCGTCTTCATCTCAAAATAGCCAATCTGGGAAATACTTTCAGCTAAATCAGCCGCCTGACTGGTCTCTATCAGCTCTGTAGCCAGGTGGCTGTTCTGCTCTAGATAGGCTTTTACCTTTTCCTGCTCCTCCGTAAAACGAATCGCGTCTTTGACAGCTTCAAACTCTTGAACTTCAACTTCCAGTCCCTCAATGGTCAAATCCAGCATCTGAAGCTGCTCTTTCTTAGGCAGGTAACCCATAAAAAGGAATTTCCCCAAGTCCATATTCTTGTTCTTGCTCATGTCAATAGGCGTTTTAAGCCACTCCAAAAACAAGATTCGTCCCGAAGCGGTAATGGCATATTCCTTCTTCATTTTTCCTTTTTCTACATACTCCGAATAAGTCACTGCCCCTTGCTGGGACAGTTTTTTTAAGGCTGCTTGGATACTGCCTAGACTGTCGCTGCACATAGAGCTGAAATTTTGCCGCATCACCTGACGAATTTCATAAACTGTAAAATTCTTTATCATAAGTAAACCTAAAATTAATTTGTCCATTTCTCCTCCAAATAACGATTTTTGTATACCTAATAGTAACATTTTTGCTTCGATTTATCAAGGACAAACAAAAAGCCTATTCAAAAATAGACTTAAGCTTGATCCAGCGGATAGACCTTGCGAAATTCTTCTAGGACGACACCCGTTTCTTGGGAAAATTCCAAACCGGCTTCCGCCAGATACTCTGTGAAAAATGTCTCATGGACCTGTTGCCAGTAGGCCAAGGATTTGTCTCCTTCTCCTTCCTTAAAGGCGTGTTCGGCTGAAACCTCATTAAAAGGCAGCACAGAGACTTTGGTGATTTCAATGATACAGACTGCCCTATCTTGACTGTCTAAAATGACATCAAAACTTCCTGCCTGCGGCAAGGGCTCATTTTCAAGCTTATAGAGCTCATAGGCCGAAGCAGTCGCTGTCTTTTCACCACGAAGCACTAAGTCAGCCAGTTGGTCTGCTTGAACACCGAAGACCCAGGCGTCAATCTCATCGCCAATCTCTGGATTGATTTTCTTGTATGCCTGCCACATTTCTTTTGGGGTCATTATTTCTCCTGTCTTTCTAAAATAAAAATTATTGTTTATAAAAAATCTTCCTACAAAACTGTATTTTTATCAAAATCCATAAAGTCATCATGCTCATAATAGTAAAGCAGAGCCTGTAAACACTCTTGATCAGGCGCTTCTGCTTTCTGCTCCATGACTGACAAGAGAACATCCGCAAAATCTTCACCGTAATAAATCAACTCCAGCTCCTGCTCCCTTACTTGTCTTTGGACTCATTGAAGATACCATTTCTTATGTAAATCCTATTTTTTTCAAACTGTTTTTAAGACCTTCTTGAAAAAAACAAGGATAAGATCCTGAACGCACTGGAACTGCCCTACTCAAACACAAAAACTAGAAGCTACTAACAACCTCATCAAAGTCATCAAGCGAAACGCTTTTCGGATTTCGGAACTTTGACAATTTTAAAAACTAGAATCCTCATCGCTTTGAACATCAAAAAGGAGAGGACTGATTTAGTCCTCTCCAGATTATAACTTCTCATCAACCCACTACAGTTGACAAAGAGCCCAAAAATCAAACATTTCCCACACTTTCTGAAATCATTTCATCCCCTTACATAGAAAGCAGACACCATTTTATAGCCTCTAGGCATTTCGAGACTTGCTTCCGTAACAAACCTTTGGTAAAAATGTTAGCAACACAAGTCTAAAGGAGGCGCTTATGACTCAAAAAAACGATCCGTCGCTGGGCTCCCTGGTCTATTTTAGGAAGCTGGCTGATTTATGTTGCAGATATATTGATTGCTATCTCTGACGGTTTTGGAAAGGGATTTTTGGCAGCACATGCCTGATTTAGCAGCTTGGAAAGTTGATTTTGCAGGCTATGCCTTACTTCTTTTCCCGCTTTTTAGGAATGGGCGTCTATATCCTCTCTATCGGGCTGAGACAAAAATGGCTAGGAATAGTAGGAGCTTGGATTCTCATGACTGTCTGTGTTTTCCTCCACACCAGCTATTTCTATTTTGCCGCCACTTCGCGGCTGTATGCCCATAATCCCTCTGCCGATATTGCAAAATTACTAGAAAGCTTTTCAATAGTGAAAAATAACTTTCTGCTTATTTATTTCGTACTTATGGCTGTACTTCTCCTATTTATTGTTATCCTCGTTTTGAGTAAGAAAACGGCTTACCCGCGCTGGTTTGCCCTAACAACTCCCTTAACAGGAATTCTCCTTAGTCGGCTACTCAGCGCTATTGCACCAGCCCTTCGTGAAATGCTTTCTCCTATTCTCATTCCCGCCTTTTGGTTTGCTTTAATGATAACAATAGCCATGATTTTTGCCCTAAAGGACAAAAACTTTACCAACAAGGAAGCAAGTAGCTGTCCTGAAAATTCAGTTCTCCATTTTCCTTAGCATACAAACAGAAATCATCATCTAGCTCTTCCGATTTCACAGCCTCAATGATGTCTTTTAAGAAATAGGTTTGGTTTTTCTTCATTGGTCAAAAGTCCCTTTCCATTCATAAGCCGGATAAACTCCTAGACACTGATAGCCCAAGCTTTCTGCGACCTTCTTGGAAGCTTTATTGTGCGCATCCCATAGAGGAAAGAGAAAATTTCCTAGTTGGTAAAGGCAGGATGTCTCAGGCATGTTCATAAAGAACTGCCCTAGACCAGCATCCAAACCGTAAATTACCATATTTTTGGTCCAGGTTTGGAAAAAAGTATTCTTTGCCTTCATTCTTTAACTTCTTTCAGATGCAGTTCATTGATTTTATTGGTCCAGATATAGCCATCAAAGCCCTCTGGAATATCTTTTAGACTATGGATATGATCGAAACCTTCTGATAAGTCGCTGCCGCCAGCTGTTAGCTCAACCCGTGTATTGACAGCTTCCATTCTTTCCATAAATTTATTTGGCCAACCCCATAAGAACTTAGCATATTTCAAAGGAATGCGCAGCTCTGCATTTTTCATTTCCTCAGGTATATAGCCGGTAAAGCCCAATAATTCATATTGGATAAGAGCTTTAAGCATGCGCTTTTTGGACAAGAGCTTGAGACTGCTGCTCTGACTGCGCAACCAATGAACGCCTTCCTCGCTTGCCCCGCAAACACTGAGTTTATTTAGCCTTTCGGGCAAGAGCCTTTTTAGTTTCTCCCACAAGACTTTATAGGTTTCTAATTTCCCGTCTTTGACCTCAATCACAAACTCCTTGTCGGGAAAAGACTCAAAAACCTCATCTATTGTGGGCATCTGACCGACTCCTTTTCCTCTAAAAGGATAGGTTTTCCCGCCATCAGCCGTATAACCGTAACCGATATCCATCTTTTTGAGCTCAGCCATCGTGTAATCCTGAATTTCTCCCTTAATGCAAGTTTTGAATTCCAGAGTTGCATCATGAAAGGCTGCCAGTTGCTTGTCTTTGGACAATTTTACATCAAACTCCACCGCATCCACTCCTAGGTCAAAGGCCGCCTGCATCGAAGAAATGGTGTTCTCAAGATAGGAATGCGTAGGCGGGTCAATCATAGCTGCCGTATTGCTGTCCCAGTCCGCTTTAGATTCATCAAAGATCTGTGCGAGTCCTCGATGGGCTAGGATTTTATATTCCTGCCCCTCTTTATTAGAAAAGAGGCTTGTATTGTTTAACCAGATAAGAAATAACAGAGCTAGACAAATCATATAAGTCTTTTTGCGTTTTTCCCATTTAAACATTTTATTTCCTTACTTCAAACTCCAGCCGCCGTCAATTTTGATAATCTCGCCCTGCATAGCAGCTGCCTTACCACTGGCTAGAAAGAGGCTGATATCTGCCACTTCCTGAGGATCCAGCCAGCGCTTGATTGGCGTTTCCTCAGCAACCCAGTCTGCTAGTCCTCCTGGTTCAAAATCCGCAGCAGTCATAGCTGTCTTGACAGCGCCTGGCGCTAGGCCAAAGACTTGGATATTTTTTTATCCGCATAGTCTAAGGCTATCTGCTTGGTCAAGCCAGCCAGAGCATGCTTAGAGGTTGTATAGGCAGCACCGCCGCCGCCAGCCAGAAAAGCTAGCAATCGAGCACATGTTAATGATGATACCAGACTTTTTTTCTCCAGCATTTTCTGTAGGTAAAAGCGGGTGATTTTCATGGTGGCGGTCAGATTGAGCGCAAAAATCTGCTCCCAGTCCTCGTCGCTCGTCTGGTGCAGGGGACGATAATTGTCCAAAAATACCTGCTGTATTGCAGAGAATATCCACCTCAGGCAAGCTGGTGAAGAGCGGTGTCAAATCCCTGTCAAATCCAGCTTAACAAAACGAAGCTCATTGAGAAAACCAGGATTTTCATCCTTGTCCACCCCGTAGACGCGGTAGCCATTTTCCAAAAAAAGGTCAGAGCCTGAGCTCGGCCGATGCCAAAGCTAGCTCCCGTCACCAGTACCGTCTTAGTCATCTACTTCCACCCAATCTGTCGCCAGCACATCACAAGAGTCGGACTCCACATGGAGAAGCCCTCTCCTTCGCCTGAAACATTGATCAGGAAATAAGGTGTCACTTCAAGAGCCACCCCATTCTGCTCAATCGTATCAAAAGAGCTGGACATAGTTTTTCCGCTCCGCCCCAGCCTGTGCGCACATATTTTTTTCTTGGCCTTAAGGCCTGGTAAAAATTTCTTCAAATGTCATGGTTTTTCTCCTTTTTGTTTATTGATATTCATTTACAAATTAGCTGATAATCGTCCGCAGTCATAAGTATATTGGACGACTTTTGCTTGACTGTCAACAGGTTTATCTGCTACTTTGCAACAAAGTCTAAAATTAGACCTTCTTCTCCATCTCCACAAAGAGATGAATATCGCCATTGCTTTCCTGCGGAATGCGCCTCACCACTTCAAAGCCCATGTTGAGATAAAGCTGCTGGGCTCGGTGATTGAAGTCAGCAACGGATAGCCTGATGACTTGGGGCGCAAAATTTTCCGAGATAAAGTCCAGAATTTCCTGCAAAAATGCAGCGCCCTGACCCTTTCCGCAGTGCTCCGGCTTCATCCCCAAACCAAGCTCCAAAACTTGCTTTCCTTTCTGCTCCAAGCAGAAAAATCCATAGAGTTTCCCTTCTCTCAGTACTTGATAATAACGGTCCCCACGCGCTTCAGGAGAAACCATTTCTTCATAATCTTCCAGGTCATTTTTCATATCATAAAAGTCATAAGGCGCCTCATAATGCCAGTCCTTAGCAATTTCCAAAGCATGCTGCTGGGTTAGTGGTTCAATTTTATTGCTCATATTTTTTCACCTCCTCAGGGTGGGCTTCTCGCCATGCTAAATAATCATCAAATGATTTAATTTGTGTTTTCTCACCTGTTGCAGAATCCGTCGCATACACTTCCATTACATCCTGCCCCTTAGGCGCAAACCAATGCAAGAGGTTATCAAACCATTCTTTTTGGTTATACTGTTCAGGTCGGAAATAAAGTCGATCTATATCTTTCATATTCTTAGCTACTTCTGGATATAGCTGAGCAAAGTTGGTATTGGAAATATCAATTTTATTGCGATAATCAGGATCTGGCCTAAGTTTCCCATCACTTTCACTTAAATGTAGCTCCTGCAACTTAAATCGAAAGCTATCAAAAAGATTTCCAGGTCCGAAACTAATATTTTGATTATAAGAGCTATTTGTATCCATCTCATTTCTTCTTTGAGCAACATCTTTGAAAAAGAGCTCCTCATTATCAATATCCAGTAAAAAAACTTTGCTCAAAAATATTCTCCATTAACATATTGGTAAAGATTGTCTCGTGCCATATAGTCTTTCCCATTACCATAATAACTGCTTAAGACTTCATTGAGTCTAAATTTTTGTGTCTGAATTCTAGGTAATTCATACAGGTCTAGTTCTTTCTTTGATAGATTAGGGCTATTTAAATCGTAGCTGATTATCTTATAGTATTCTTCTTTCCCAATTGGTGGAGAGTTTTTAACTTCTCCAATTCGCCAAGAATGGACAGCTATAGTTGAAACATAATTTTGTCCATAGTAAATATGACCATAATTATCTTTCTCCCCTACAGCGACCAATACAAACTTATTATTATCGAAAAGCTGAATGCTTTTGAATTTTGTTTCTTGCCTATTGATATAAACTTTAGTATTTGTTTTAATAATCCATATGGTAAGCAGAGCTAAAGCTCCCAACAAGAGAATACTCAATAAAACATACACTATCTTCTTTTTTCATGACCGTCTCCTTAATTTTTTTCTTCTTTACGTCTCTAAAAATCCCCAATAAAAATCGTTTTTTTGGTCTGCTTTTTCGCTGCAGCCAAGGCTGCGGTAAAAATTCATGG